>JAEEGL013568887.1_pt1 | contig 14263 bp, 12 predicted proteins | sample 9134231 | NCBI WGS metagenome assembly JAEEGL01 (sample SAMN16246548, study PRJNA631951) | gut metagenome | biome: gut microbiome; feature: rumen; material: fiber-attached | host: Bos | place: Iran: Karaj | collected 2018-10 | reverse complement strand
ATGGTTTTGTGTTTTATTGGTTTATTAATACGTTATTGCCTAAACTTTGGTGCAAGGTAATTATTTTTTTTGACTTTCCAAAGGGTTTACAGCAAAAAACCTTAATTTTCAGGCATTTCTGCCCCATTTTCCACGTTTTTGGCGCTGTTTTCTTCTTTGGCAACGGGTTTGGGCCGTGTATTCAGCGTATTCATGGCCCGGGAAACGCCAATGGTGGATATGTCCTTGATCCCTTGAATAATCCTGCCTGCAAGCTCCGGAATGGCGGCTTTTTCCTCCGAAGAGAAATCTCCCAGCACGTAATCTACCTGCCGTCCTTTGGAGAAATCGTTGCCTATCCCTACGCGGATACGGGTCCACTGCTCGCTCTCCAGTTTGAGGGTAATGTCTTCCAGGCCGTTGTGCCCGCCGCACGAACCGCCGGGACGCATACGCACCGTACCGAAGGGGAGGTTAAGGTCATCCGAGACCACAATCAGGTTTTCCAGCGGCAGGTGCAGTTTCTGCATCCAGTAGCGGACGGCATTCCCGCTCAGGTTCATGTAAGTGGAGGGCTTCAGGAGCACGAACCATCGGCCCTTGAAGGAGACTTCCGCCACGTCACCGTAGCGGTCTGTCTTGAAAAGGACATTGGATGCCTGAGCCCAGGCATCCAATACCATAAATCCCATGTTGTGCCGGGTAGAGGCGTATTCCGCCCCTATGTTTCCCAGCCCGACAACCAGATACTCCATTCTTACTCTTTAGCAGCCTTGGCAGCCTCTGCAGCAGCCTGCTGCATGGCGCGGGTGGTCTTCACGGAGCAGATGATGGTGTTCTTGTCGGAAACAATCTGCAGGCCTTCGAACTTGAGGTCGCCGGCGACCATGCGCTTGTCCAGCTCCAGCGGAGTGACATCGATGTCCAGCTGGTCCGGGAGGTCCTTCATGAGGGCGCAAACCTTCAGGCTGCGGGCGCTCTGGGTGAACTTACCACCAGCCTGCACACCTTTGGGGTGACCGGTAATGTTGAGGGGAACTGCAATGACGATGGGCTTCTTTTCGTCTACGGCGAGGAAATCCACATGCAGGCAGTTGTCTTCCACCGGGTGCCACTGATATTCGTGGGCGATAGCGGTGTAGGTCTTGCCACTCAGGTTCAGATCCACGATGTAGGAAGCGGGCGTGTGGGTGAGACCCTTCAGCTCTTTCTCATTGACCGTGAAAAGGATGTTGTCCATGCCGGCACCGTACAGGTTGCAGGGAACCAGGCCCTGACGACGGAAGGCCTTGAGGACGGCCTTGTTGCCCTTCTGGCGGATTTCGCCATTCAGCGTAAAATGCTTCATTGTTTTTGTAAAATAAAAATGTGTTACTCAGTGCTCTTTTTCAAGCACCCCATTGCACCAAAAAACCTTTGCGGCTTTTTTAAGCGCGCAAAGGTAATAATAATAATTGTATTTACAAAAAATACTAGAAACTGGTAGCAATGCCGATGAAATCGTCGGCCTTGAGGGCGGCACCGCCGATAAGACCACCGTCGATGTCCTTTTCTGCGAACAGTTCCTTGGCGTTGGAAGGCTTGCAGGAGCCACCGTACAGGATGGTCATATCCTGGGCCACCTGGGCACCGAATTTGGCCTCGATGACATTGCGGATGCAAGCGTGGATTTCCTGCGCCTGGGCAGCCGTGGCGGTTTTGCCGGTGCCGATGGCCCAGACAGGTTCGTAGGCAATCACAATGTTCTTCATATCCGCAGCGGTGAAGTTGTACAGGACTGCCTTGGTCTGCTCCGTCACCACATCAAAGTGTTTGTTGGCTTCACGCTCTTCCAGGTTTTCACCCACGCACAGGATTACCTTCAGGCCGGCGGCCAGAGCCAGCTGGGTTTTCACCACCAGCTTTTCATCGGTCTCACCGTAATACTGACGGCGCTCGCTGTGACCCAGGATGGTATACTGACAGCCGATGGAAGTGAGCATGCTCACGGCCACTTCACCGGTATAGGCACCTTTCTCATGGTCGGCGCAGTTCTGGGCGCTCAGGGCCACCTTGGAGCCCTTCAGGACCTCTGCCACAGGGGCCAGATGGGTGAACGGCGGAGCCACTACCAGTTCCACATTGGCCGGAAGGCTCTTGGCCTTCTCTACAACTGCCTTGGCTAATTCAACACCTTCGGGAACTGTAGTATTCATCTTCCAGTTCCCAGCAACAATGTATTTTCTCATAATTATTTAACAGACATGACTGCCGAAGCAATCGAATTTAACTTCACATCTACGGAATCGGCTCTGGAGGCCAGGATGCAAGGCACCTTGGTACCTACCAGGAAGCCGGCCTGACGCACGCCCACGGCCAGTTTGGAATTGGTCTTCCAGAAAACGTTGGCACTTTCAATATTGGGGAAGAGCAGGCAGTCGGCGTCTCCGGCCACCGGGCTCTTGAGCTTCTTGATCTGGACGGATTCTTCGTCAATGGCCACATCCAGGGCCAGGGGGCCGTCGCCGATGGCTTTGATCTGGCCACGGTCACACATCTTGGCCAGCATGGCACCCTCGATGCAGGCGGGCATGCTGTCCAGCATCTGCTCAGAAGCGGCGACGAAAGCAATCTTGGGCATGGCAATGCCGAAGGAACGGGCCACGCCGGTGACGAAACCGGCCAGCTTCACCTTCTGGCGGAAGTCCGGCTGCGGGATCACGGCCATATCCGTGATGAAGATGAGCTTGTGGTAATTAGGGTTCTCGATCACGCCCACGTGGCTCAGGAGGCCCTTCGGAGGCAGCAGACCCACTTCCTTGTTCAGGATGGCGCGCAGGAACTTGTCCGTAGAGCACAGGCCTTTCATGAGCACGTCGCCTTCTCCGTCGTGGACCATGCGGACGGCTTCGGCCACGGCCTTGAGTTCGTCCTTGATATCCACGATCTCAAACTTGGCGATGTCGATCTTGCACTCCTCGCACACTTTGGCGATGAGGTCTGTGTCACCCACCAGGGTCACCTTGACAAAGCCCATGTCACTGGCCAGGGATGCAGCCTCGATGGTGTGGGAATCCACGCCCCAGGCAGCGACCATCTTTTTGCAAATCCCTTTTTCTTTCAGCTCTGCAAAGAGCTCGTTGAAATTTTTGATCATATCTTTTATTCTTGATTGTCAATCACTAAATGCATGGTATCGCGGGCAATCACCAGTTCCTCGTTGGTGCAGATGAGGGCGGCCTTTACCTTGGAATCTTCCGTGGTGATGATGGTGTTCTGCTCGAAGGCCACATTGGCTTCATAATCCACCTTGAGGCCCAGATAGGCGAAGTTCTCCAGCACGCGGCGGCGCAGGCGGCTGTTGTGTTCGCCGATACCGCCGGTGAAGACGATGAGGTCTACGCCGTTCATGGCCGCTACATAAGAGCCGATGTTCTTGATGATGTCATAGGTGAACTTCTTGAACACCAGCTTGGCTTTGGGATCTCCGTTATTGGCCAGTTCGTCCAGTTCACGGGCGTCTGAAGTTTTGGTGGAAACACCCAGGAAGCCCGACTTGCGGTTCAGGATCACGGACATCTCATCCGGGGTTACACCCAGCTTGTTCTCCAGATAAATGACGGCGTTGGCATCGATGTTACCCACGCGCGTACCCATAATCATACCTTCCAGCGGGCTGAAGCCCATAGAGGTGTCTACGCACTTGCCGTTCTGGATGGCGCAGATGGAACTGCCGGCGCCCAGATGGCAGGTGATGATCTTGGAATTGTTAATGTCCAGGCCTGCAAGCTTGGCGCCCACACCGGCCACGAACTGATGGGAAGTGCCGTGGGCACCGTAGCGGCGCACGCGGAATTTCTCATAATACTCATACGGCAGGCCATACATATAAGCGTACGGCGGCATGGTCTGGTGGAAGGCGGTGTCGAAGGTGACCACCTGCGGCACGGAAGGAAGGACTTCCTGCATGGCATGGATGCCCAGCAGGTGGGCGGGATTGTGCAGGGGCGCGAAATCTGCGCAGAAGGCGATCTTGTCCAGGACGTCGTCGTTCACGAGGACGCTGCCGGCGAAGAAATCGCCGCCTTGCACGATGCGGTGACCCACGGCCTCGATGTCTTCCAGGGAGCCCAGGACACCGGTTTCCTTGTCCGTGAGGGCTTCCAGGATGAGCTGCATGCCCACCTTGTGGTCCGGAATGGGGACATCCTTGACAATCTTGTCCTTTCCGCTGGGTTTGTACTGGAGGATACCGGCAGGCAGGCCGATTTTTTCTGCGATACCTTTGGCGATGATATCGTATACGTCGTCGCTTTTCATGTCCAGAAGCTGGTACTTGATGGACGAACTGCCGCAGTTGATTACGAGAATGATCATAGATTTATTGTGGTTCAGTTAAATATTTCCCATATATCCGGACAAAGATACAAAATAATTGGTAAATTTGCTACGTATGGCCGAGGCGAAAAGCATAGAAACGCTGTCGATCAGTTTTACGGCAGGCGTCATCGCGGGAACAATGCTTTCTTCCCCCAGTCCTTCCCTGCCCTTTTTCCTGCTTCTGCTGCTCTCCCTCCCCTGTTTTTTCCAGCGCCGCATCGTCCAGTTGCCATCGATCCCCACGCTTATCCTCATGGCCGGTTCTTTCCTGCTGCTGGGCTGCTTCTGCGCCTGGAACAGCGCCCTGCCGGGCGTGGAAAGCACGGGGCCCATCAGAAGCCTGGCCAATCACGCCGCCCTCCGCCTGCGGGCGCTCATTGGCTCGCTCCCCTTCCGTTCACCCCACACCGCTCCCCTGTTGCAGGCGCTGCTCACCGGCGACCGTTGCGGCCTTTCCCCGGAGATTCAGGGCGTTTTCCGCGCCAGCGGCGCCTCACACCTGCTGGCCCTCTCCGGCCTGCATATGGGCATCATCTATCTGGTTTTCGACCGGGCCACCCGCCTGATGGGACGCTCTCCGGCCGTGCGGAAGCTGCGCTATGTCCTGCTCTTATCGGCCGCCGGATTCTTTACGCTGATGGCCGGCGCGGGGCCTTCGCTGGTGCGGGCGTTCCTGTTCATCGCCGTGAGCGAAACCCTGCGGCTGCTGAACCGGCACCGCCACCCCCTGCGCGTCCTGTGCCTGGCCCTGCTGGTCCAGCTGGCACTGGATCCCTCCGTCATCGGCAGCCTGGGTTTCCAACTTTCCTACCTGGCTATGGCCGGCCTCGTCCTCCTGTATCCCATCCTGGACAGCTGGTATCCGGCGGCCAGTAAATGGGATCCGATGCGAAAAATCTGGACGATGGCGGCGCTGGGCATCTCCTGCCAAGCCTTCACCTCGCCGCTGGCCTGGCTGCGCTTCCACACTTTTCCCCGCTTTTTTCTGCTGACAAACCTGCTGGCCATGCCCGTCACCACCGTTCTCCTGGCCATTGCCGTGGGAACCGTGGCCCTGTCGGCCCTGGGCTGCTGTCCGGCCGTCCTTTATACGGCAACAGACGGCCTGTGCCGCCTGCTGCTATGGATCCTGGAGATTATTTCCTCAATGTAAAACCGGGACTGGCCCACTCGCGCATGGTTCCGTCCGGTTGGGCCGATATCAGATAGCCCTCCAATTCCGGACTGTTCAGCAGCAGTTGCTGTGCAGCCTCCAGACCCAGCACCATGCACCAGGTGGCCACTGCATCGGCCTCCGCCGCGCTGCGGGAAGAAACCACCGTGGCACTGAGCAGGTTATGTTGCACGGGATAACCGGTTTTCGGGTTGATGGTGTGCGCATATTTGCGGCCGTCGCGGATGTAGAACTTGCGGTAGTTGCCGGAGGTGACCACTCCGCAGGGCTTCCCTTCCGAAGTCCAGATGCCGTCCAGTTCGTTCGAAGGGCCGTCCGCCTGGTCCACGGGACGGTCTACGCCCACCGACCAGGCTTTGCCGGCCGGATTCAGGCCGTCGCACCAGATTTCCCCGATATCCACCAGCATGTCTTTCACCCCTAAACTATAGAGGTAGTGAGCAATGATGTCGCAACTGTAGCCCTGGGCTATGGCGTTGTAATTGAGCTGGGGAAAGCCTATATCGGCGGGGTCTGTGTAGCCCTCCTTCACCGGCAGTTCTGCCGGCAGGCGGTCCATGCCGCAATGCGCCAGTAAATCGGCGACTTCTTCATCCGTGGGCATCTGGCTGTTCTTAAAGCCGAAACCCCAGGCATTGAAGAGTGGACCGGCGGCACAGTCCACCAGCCCCTCCGAGCGCTCCCAATACCGGTACGCCTCCCGGTACATTTCCAGGAAGAGCGGCGTGGCGGGGACCTTCTCCCCTGCATTGTAACGGGACAGGAGCGAATGCTTATTATAACCCGACAAGGTGGTGTCGATCTGCAACAACAAAGCGTCCACACTGTCGCGGATGGATTCCACGCCCACCTGGACGCCCTTCAGATTCAGTTTTACCGTATAGGTGCCTCCTTGGGCAAAACCACTGATCTGGACATACCGTCCCTGCGGCCGGGCGCAGGAAAACAGCAGCAAAAGCAGGCAAAACGGGAGCAGTTTTCTCATCGTGGCAAGAATTTTGCGTAAAATTAAGAAAAAATAGCGATATTTGTAGGTTCAGAAGAGCAATTGAATGAAAAAGACCTTCCGTTATATACTGGTTCTCGTCCCCTTCCTGCTGGCCTTGGGCTGCAAGAAGGAAAACAAAGAAACCACCCTTCCCAGCATTGCCGGCCTCACCCTCAACGACCCCATCCCCTTCGTTCGGGTGGGCACCTCCCAGACTTTCAAGGTAGACATCTCCGATTTATACACCTCGGACTATTCTGACCCGGGCCAGATGGGCCTGTACTGGCAGGTAAACGGCGGCACGCGCGACACCACCAGCCGGGACATCTCCAAGTCTAACCCCAGCTATACGGTCACCACGGAGAAAACCGGTAACTACTCGGTCATTGCCAGTGTATATGCCCTCAACGGGAAATACTATGCCGGAGCCGTGAGCCTGGCTTTCCAGGCCATCGATCCGGACACGGCGTTAAGCGAAAGCCGGGAAGGCACCAAAACCGTCATCGACGGGAAACCTTACCTGGTGACGGAAGCCGGCGGCCACACCTGGATGGGTATGAACCTGTATGGCACGGAATCCGGTCAGGATTACCGCGACTGCGAAGTGGTCTCCGCCCTCTTCGGCCGCTATTTTACTTGGAATGAAGCCCAGACCGCCTGCCCCGACGGATGGCACCTGCCCAGCGGCAAAGAGTTCGACGAATCCCTGGGTAACCAGGCCGGAGACCTCATGGTGGATATCAAGTTCCTGAGCGTGGACATGTGGACCTACTGGCCGCAAGTTCCCATTACCAACAAACTGAAATTCAATGCCATGCCCACCGGCTACATTGATTCGACCACCGCTCAGGAAGTCTTCGGTTACAAAGAATTCGCCTGCTGGTGGACATCAGATACCAATGCGGAAGACAATGAATTAGGTGAATTCCGTTACATCCAACAGGAAGAGCCGCTGGTGATGAAGGGAAAAGGAAGCAAAGAATCCTTACGCATGAACGTGCGTTGCATCAAGAACGCGGACTAACGCAAATCCGTGATCACATAGTCTGAAGGAAGCGATTTCTCGTCCAGCGAGAAGTCGCTTTTTCCTTCCGGCGGGCCGTAGACAATGCCCGTGAGCTTGAAACGGGTCTGGGTTTCCTGGTCCAGGGTAAGCGTCACGTCCAGGCTGTCCTCATTGGCATAATTGACCTTGATGCTGTCCAGATGGTCCCGATAAGAAGCGATGAACAGGGCCGGATTGGTGAAAAGGTCTTCTTTCTCCACTGTTTCAATCACCAGCTCCTTTGCGGCCTGATCCAGGGACCAGCGGGTGCTCCCGTTGCTGATGACCTTCAGGCCCAGGCCTTCCATTATGTATGCATTGTCCTCCAGGGTAACCTCCCCGTCCGTGATGTCGCGGAAAGGGGCGCCCTTTTGAGACAAAGAATAAGTATAGTGGAAACGGACCCGCTGTCCCTGGACTTTGTCCAGCAGCGGGATGCGCCCCTGCGCAAAAGCGCAGCAGCAGAAAAAGGCCAGGGCCGCTATACAGAGAACTTTTTTCATTCCGGGTTCAGGAAGTGTTGCAGGACCTCGTCAAGCTCTGCCAGGTCTTTCACCAGGACTTCCCGCGGCTTGGAGCCGTTCTGGGGTCCGACGATACCGGCTGCTTCCAACTGGTCCATTACCCTTCCTGCCTTTGCATAACCCATGCCAAGCTTGCGCTGGAGATCTGAGGTGGAACCCCGTTGATTGAGCACGATGGTGCGGGCGGCTTCCTCGAAGCGTTCGTCCAGGCGGTTCATATCCACCAGGCCGCCACCGCTTTCCTCGCCTTCGGGTGCCGGCGGTTCCGGAAGATAATAAGGCGTATTGTAACTCTTCTGATACCCCACTTGATCCCCTACCGCCTTGGTCAGGTTCACAATCTCATCATTGCCGATAAAGGCGCACTGGACGCGCTCCATCTCCACACCGGTGTACAGGAGCATATCGCCGCGGCCGATCAGTTTATCTGCGCCGGGCTGGTCCAGGATGGTGGAGGAGTCGATGCGCGAGGTGACGCGGAAGGCGATGCGCATAGGGAAGTTGGCCTTGATGAGACCGGTGATTACGTCTACCGTAGGGCGCTGCGTGGCCAGGATGCAGTGCAGGCCGGCGGCACGTCCCTTCTGGGCCAGGCGGATGACGGAAGTGGTGATGGAACGGGCCAGGGCCTTGGATTCGGGACCGGAGCCCACCGACATAGTAAGGTCTGCGTACTCATCGATGATCACCACGATATAAGGCAGGAAATGGTGGCCTTCGTCGCTGCGCAGGTGGTGTTCCTTCCACTTGGCGTTGTACAGCTTGATGTTGTTGACATAGGCCTTGGAAAGGAGCTCATAGCGGGCATCCATCTCCACGCAGAGGGAATTGAGCACCGCGGCGGCGTCCTTGGAATTCTTCACGATGGCTTTTTCGGCCTCTTCCTGTTCGCTCACCGCATTGGGCAGGACGGCCAGGTAATGGTGCAGCAGGTTGGCATAGGAGGAGAATTCCACCATCTTGGGATCTACGAACACGAACTTGAGCTCCGACGGGTGTTTGGAATACAGGAGCGAAGCCACAATCACGTTCAGGCCCACGGATTTACCCTGCTTGGTGGCACCGGCCACCAGCAGGTGCGGGGCATCGGCCAGGTCGAACACCTTCACCTGTTGGGAGATGGTATAGCCGATGGCGACCGGCAGTTCGGCCTTGCTGTCGCGGAAGGCGGTGTCGTTCAGAAGAGCCTTGAGCGGCACCATGGACGCTTTGTCGTTGGCCACCTCGATGCCCACGGAATCTGACAGCGTGGTAATACGCACGCCCTTGGCATTGAGCGAGATGCCGATGTCTTCCTGGAGTTGTTTGATGGCCGATATCTTCACGCCTGGCGCGGGATACACCTTATAGAGCGTAACGGTAGGGCCCACGATGGCGGTGACGTCGCGCACCTGGATCTTGTAACTGGCCAGCGTTGCGCGGATCTTGTTGTTGTTGCGGCTCAGTTCGTCCTGGGAAACCTCATGGCGGGCATGGGCATAATCTCCCAGGATGTCCAGCGAAGGGGTCTTGTACTTGGGAAGGCCGTCCGGCGGATCCAGGCGGTTGTCGATGGGTTTGAGCGGCTCCTTGACTTCCTGTTCCAAGGTGTCGTCCGTTACCACGGTAATGCCTTCACCGGCCTGCTTCCCTTCCTCCACTACCACTTTTTCGCGTTTGCGGCGGTGCTTTTTCACCACTATTTCTTCTGAACCCTCGTCTGAATCGGCCAGTTCCGGAATATCGTCCGTAGCCGGTTCCAGGATATATTCCGGATCCAGGGTATCCGAGGTTTCGAAGGGGGCTTCGTCGGCGGGGTCCGGTGCCACAGGTTCCGGTTTCTTGCGCATAAGCAGAGCAGCAAAACGGTCGCTCATGCAGTACAGCCAGACACCCAACAGTGCCAGTAGCAGCACGCTAGTGATGATTTCACCGAAATGCGAAACCAGCCAGCCCACCACGGCAGCGCCGCCGCGCCCACCCAGGCCGCCGGCAAAGGAATATTCCCAACCGGTAAGAAGACCCACCAGGGACAGAATCCAGGACAGGATAAAAGCGAGTGTGAGGCAGCCGTAGAACCATTTTTTAAGCCGGATGGGGCTTTCGCGCCATAGCAGTTTCACGCACCATGCCAGCAGGAAAATGAGGATGCAGAAGGCCGCCAGGCCGAAACTTTCCGTGACCAGGAGATGGCCGATGGAAAGGCCCGAAGAAGCGGCGGCATTCTGGATGGTGGCATCTGCGGCGGAGAGCGCACTCTGATCCTGCTTCCAGGTGAACAGGTACGACACCACCGAGATGATAAAAGTAAGGGTTAGGATGAACACCAGCAGGATTCCGCCATAGCGGATGCCGGTCTGCTTGCGTTCCGACAGCCCGTTCCAGTATTTGGCAAATGGATTCATTTTTTCTTGCCGTTTTTACCGCGGAAATTCCGGTTGAACTTACCGCCCTTGTTGCCGCCGGAGAAATTCAGGTTCAGGCCCGGGCGGGAGAAGGACTGGTCCGATGCAATCTTGCTCAGCTCAATGCCTTCCGGCACCTTTACGCGCCCTTCGGAGAGGCGCTCGATGTCCTGGAAAATGGTTTCATCGGCCACGGTATCCTTGTTCCAGATCAGGTATTGCTGGCGCATATAGATGGCCAGGGAGCGGATCATAGCCGTTTTCACCTCCCCTTCCGGTTCCGAGGCGATGAGGTCCAGGATACTCTCTATGTTGCGGCCGTAATGGCGGGCCCGGATGGGCTTGGTGTTGAGCGGAATGGGATCCGGACGACTGTTCACCACCTCCGGAGTGGGTTTGGGGAAGGGAGCGTCCACATCCAGGTCATATCCGGCAATGATGAACAGGTGGTCCCAGAGTTTCTGGGCGAAATTCTCTTGCTGGTGGACCTGGGGATTCAGGCTCTCCATCACTTTGACCACGGCGTAGGCCTGTTCCGTTCGCTTGGCCTTGTCCGGAATATCCCGGAGCTGCTCCACCATTTGCAGGACGTTGCGGCCGTACTCCGGCATTTGCAACTTTTCAACTTCCGTATTGTAATAAAGCTTGATGCTGTTCTCGCTTGCTTCCATAGACGCACTAATTAACCGTCTACAAAGATAATGAAATTATCGGCTAAATACCAAAGGTATGCGCTAACTTTTGCATATCCCATTTTCCGGTAAAGATTCGCGTACCGGAGCACCTGCCGCTTGTGGGATTCTTCCTGCGCCCCGAACTTGTAGTCGATAACCGTTACTTCGCCCTCCGGAGAAAGCACCACCCGGTCGGGGCGGTATTCTTTCCCGTCGGGACCCAGCACGGGAGCCTCTTTCCAAACACGCATTTCCGGCGCGAACCAGCCTTTCTCTTCCACCGATGCCAGACGTCCGGAGAGAAAGTCCAGGGTTTCCTGCCGCTGGGACTGGGGCAATTCGCCGGAGAGGACGGCCGCCTCCACGGCGGCGGGCAGCTGGTCGGACGTATCAATACGCCCCAGGATGCCGTGCAGCACATTGCCCCGGATGCGGATACTGGCCTGGGGGCCGAAACTGCCGTCAGGGCCGAAATAGTCGGCCGCTTCCGGACTGAATTTCAGGCGTTTACCGCTATCGGCCGGGAAAGATTCGTAGTCTGCTTCCAAGGGTTTTTCCTCCGATTCCGAACGCCGGAGCGTGTGGAAATCGTAGGGCGTTCCCACCTTGTAGTCGGGGGTCCCGACAAAGGCGTGCAAGACCTGCGAGAGGTTCTTGTACTCCCCAGCTTTCTTGGGTGGCGGCGCGGCGATTATCTTGACTCCACAGCGTGCGCGTGTCAACGCAACATACAGGACATTGAGGTTGTCGATGGCTGCCAGTTTCCGTTCCCGGAGGTACTGCTCCGAGAAGAGGGAATCGGCGGCGTTACCGTCCAACTTGACACGATAAACGCCATCGGCCTCCGCCTCCAGGGGTGTTCCTTCCACCGCCGGATGACACCAGCAGGTCGAGGGCCTGTACAGGGTTACTTTCTCCGCAAAGGGAACGATTACGAAGGGAAATTCCAGGCCCTTGGACTTGTGGATGGTCATCACCCGAACGGCGCTGCCGCTCTGCGGAGAGGCAATCTTGGGCTGGGCGTCCTCCCAGTTTCGCAGGAAAGCATGGAGTTGATTTCCACCTGTGGAGACCCAGTCCTGCAGATAGTCCATAAAAGCCTGGATATAAGGTATTTCCGCCTCGAACATATCAGGATCTGCCTGGCGGAGATCCCGCAGCAGACCCTCACACAAATCCACCAGCGAATGGTAGTGTTCCGGGATGTTTACGGAGAGACTCCGGGCCAGGTAGGTGGCCACGCCAGGCTTGTCCTGCGCGGCGGGAGCATCTACCAATGAAAGCTGGGAAACCAGCCGGCGGACGGTAACGGAACTCTTCACGAAAAGGGAGTCGTCCGACACCACCGGAATCCCCTGCTCCACCAGGGCGGCGGCAACGGTGGCGCCTTCCGCATTGCCCCGCACCAGGATGGCCATATCGGCCCATTCCCCGCCCCTATCACGGACATCCTGGATGGTTTGCAGGATTTCTCCCATCTGGTCTTCGGTAAAAAGGACTTCCACCGAGCCGGGGGCCGTGTCCAGGGTACGAACCTCCTGATGGACGTCTTTGTATTTGTACAAATCCGACAAGCTGCCTTGTTGGGCAGGATCCTCGCCCAACAAGTGGTCCAGCTGCTCCGCCGCAAAGGGGAAGAAAGCGTTGTTGAATTCCACAATTTCCCGGCACGTCCGGTGGTTGCCATCCAGAACCCGCACCTTCACCTCCCGGAATTCCTGCTCCAGCCGGCTGCCCAGGAGGTCCCAGTCGCTGCCCCGCCAGCGGTAGATGCTCTGTTTCACATCGCCCACCACCATGGAAGAGAAGCCGGCGCTCTCGCTGTTCAGCAGCAGCGGACGGAAATTCTCCCACTGGATATCGGCCGTATCCTGGAACTCATCCAGGAGGAAGTTTTCGTAGCGGACGCCCATTTTCTCATAAATGAAGGGGGCGTCGGTCCCGTCGATGAGCTGGCGCAGCAGGGTGTTACTGTCGTCCAGGGAGAGGATGTTTTTCTCTTTCTGGATCTGCGTCCAGGCGCTGCGAAGTTCCTCGGCCACGCCCAAGCCATACAGCTGGCCCTGCAGAATCCGCGCGGTAGAATATAGTTGGAAAGGCGGGCCGAAGCAGGCCAAAAACGCCTGCAGAGGGGCCTCCAGCAGACCTTCCGCCTGCTGGCGCAGCTTGTCTTTGCTCTTGGCGAACCACAGCGCCGGATCCGGCGCCTTGGCCAGGAAACTGTCCTTGGGTTTATCCACCGGCACCTGACCTTCCGCGTACGCGTACAAATGAGTTAGGAAGCCGCGGTTGCTTTCGGCCGGATCCACGCCGGCTTGCGTGAGGGCATCCAGACAAGCCTGGGCCGCCGCCTGCACCTGTTTCTCGAAATCGGCCTCCACGGCCTGGCAGGCTTCCCGCAGCCGGTCCAGTCTTTCCCGGGGGAAAGTCTGCCCTTCCGGCAAGGCAGACAAGCTGCCGGCTACTTCGTTCAGGCGTCCTTCCAGGGAGAACCGGCCGTTTTGGCGCAGATCCTCCTTCACACTTCGGCTGAGCCAGTCCAGCAGGGCATGGTCTTGCTCCGAAAGCTGGTCCAGCACCCGGTCCACGCTTTCGGCCACCAACGCCTCGCGGTCCAGCTGCACCTGATAATGGGCGAACTGGCCCAGCTCACGGGAAAACGCCCGCAGGGTCTGCTGGAAAAAGCGGTCGATGGTGGAAACCGCGAAGGCGGAATAGTCGTGCAGGATGGCCGATAACTGCTGTCGGGCCCGTCGTTGCAGGGGTCGCAGTTCCTCATAGGGCGACGCCTCCGGATTCGTGGCCAACACATTCAGTTCCTGCAAGATACGGCGCTTCATCTCGTCCGTGGCCTTATTGGTGAAGGTGACGGCCAGCACGTGGCGATAGGCGTCCGGCTTGTCGCTTTGCAGGATAAGCCGGATATATTCCCTTGCTAAATTGTATGTTTTGCCGGACCCCGCCGACGCTTTGAGTATCTTCAGCACAGAACAAAAATAGATAAAAATTTTAGGAAAAGGTGTACAACGAATGGATTTTTTTAATATATTTGGATGTTTTTAGCGAAAAACCAAATTAACCCTATTATATCAACTAAAACTTAGTTTATGCTAAAACGATTCATTTTGGTAGCACT
>JAEEGL013121171.1_pt1 | contig 14263 bp, 9 predicted proteins | sample 9134231 | NCBI WGS metagenome assembly JAEEGL01 (sample SAMN16246548, study PRJNA631951) | gut metagenome | biome: gut microbiome; feature: rumen; material: fiber-attached | host: Bos | place: Iran: Karaj | collected 2018-10 | reverse complement strand
CGCCGTATTAAAGAGCTAACCACGGAGGGGGGCAAATGATTACTATATTGAGGACCTTGTTTAGTATTTGTGCGTTTGTATTCTTCTTCATCCTTGGATTGCGTCTGGGAAGATTAGTCAACAAACGTTTGAATAATCAAAAGCCGTTATTGGCTATGTACCTGGCATATCTTTTCAACACGGTGCTATTGGTATTCTTTTTTGTTGGCTGGTGTATAAGCACTGGTCTTGTATAGAACAGGCTTCTGTGAAATGGTTTAATAAAACTTTTCTCGGGTTTTGATGGGCTGTACTTTTTCTTGTGGTATCTTTCCTCGTATATTACTGTTATCCAAGAACCGCTCTGATGGGATTCAGGTACTTATCGGTATGGAAATCCATCATTACGCCGTGCCCGATTCCCTTTATTGTAGGTCCATCACCATAATGTATTCATCAGAGGTTTCCCTGAATTTAGTGAAGCCTATACTTTGGTACATTCTGACGGCATAGTTCGCTTTTTGCACGGCAAGAGAAACTTGTTCATATCCCTGTAGTTTTAACAAGTCGAGCATTTTCACCATAAGTTGAGATCCAATTCCCTGCCGACGATAATCCGAAAATATTGAGATTGCCAGAGAAGGCGTATCGTCGTCAATGTGACCGTAATCATTCATGATTCTTGACCATACAGCCCCAACGACCTTGCCTCCAAAATCTGCCACCAGACAATTATCGCCTTTTTGAGTTCCGAAAGCATCTGTATAGATTCGTAATTCGGGTGTTTCAAGAATGCTCCTTTCGGGCGGTTCATTTCCCTTTGGCACAAATATCGCTTCATACAGGAAGTCCTTAAGAAGCGCAGTTTCGCTTTTGCGTAGGCCGCGAATTACATATTTTGTCTTTTTGTCACTCGTCATGACGACAAGATTGTCTCTGCTGATTCTTCCCGTTACTTCGAGAATCTGTTTTCCTATTTTCTCTGGGTCGTTTCCGTTTGCAAGGCAGATAAACCTCAGCGTATCCGGAGTCCAAATATATCCGTTAGCCTTGTTATAGAGGTACTGCTGGAACTCTTCATATTCTTTTCCTTTAGGTGACTTCATATTCGTACCTCACGTATTGTTATAATGGCAATCTTACCGCAAAACATCATAGCACATTCTTTGTTATTCGGGGAATAGGTTAATAATGATTCCCGCGAGTTTTGATAAGTTGCGCCTTTGTCAGGTCATATTTTGCTACCTGCTGATCGATATATATGATACCTGGAACCCTGTAAGAACAATCTGGGTTCCAACCGTGAAGTGCCGCAAGCAGGCGGCACATTTTTTTACTACACACCTCCATATACCGCATTCCTCTATAGACATCCTTTGGAATGTTGTGCGAAATCAAATCCCGTTTGGTGTGAGGAACCATAATCAGTGTCTTTCCGTCATTGTCCAGCAAGAAACAAACCCGGTTTGGGCAACCGAGATCTTGTAATGCACTGACGAAGAGATGAATTCGATTTGCTTTAAGGTAAAATGAAATATAGGAGTTATTCATGAATTTCATCTGTTATTTTCCCTTTATACAGCCAACTTTCAGGATCATTAAAGTCGAAAAGAATCATGACTTTATTGTCGACTGTCACTAAGCGGCCTTTAGCTCGATAAGCTCTATCTTGTTGAAATCCCCAAAGCTTATAGAGTTGAGCAGTAAATGGCCTACATTCTATTCGTCGTGACATGGGATCCTTTGAGTTCTTGAGCCATTTTATTGCGTTCTTGTCACTGGCTGTTACCGGAACAATCAGAAGACCTTTTTGCATTGCATTTACTTCGACGTGAATCCGTTCGCAGGTATTTAGAGCTGTAACGGCAGCTTTGCTGAAACAGATGCTGGTATACCATATCGTTATTGTTGGTTCGTAGACCCGGTACGAATGGTGAAATAAATCTGCGCTGACTACCTGAAATCCTTCAATGTTGATTTCTGGCATGGATGTATAGTTTGTCATATTATGCCTCCTTAGACTCTGTCGGTTGTGATATATCCATTTGCAAGATCCACTTTGTAAGATTCTTCGTGCTTTTCAACTGGGATTCCGAAATAATCCCGCCAATCTTCTGGGAGATATGATTTTTTCTTCTTGCCGTTTGCGACAAAGAGCTCAAAATCATTCAGCTTGAACAGGAAAAGAACCTCGTTGTTATACGTGGCAGGTTTACCCATCATCTTGTAGCGGTACTGTTTGTCCCATCCCATGAGGTCGAAGACTTTAGCTGCGAAAATCTTGCAGAGAAGATCCCGCGTCGCCAGTTCTTTTTCTCCACCTCCTCTGGTCCATCGAAGTGAATCCGGAGCATCCGGATCGCAGGGGCGGATAATAAGACGCTTTTGCTCGGGGTGAATAAGAATCTGTATGTGTGTGACGCCTGGAAACCTGCGCAGGCATGCCATATTAAACTTGATTCGGGAATCCCAAATGGTGATCGCCGGTTCACGCGTATGCGCAAACAGCTCTGCTTTGGTCACTTGGTATCCAGCCAGATCAACGAGGGCCTCGGGTTCATCGTCTGCCTGGATTATCACTGCGTTCTGAAACAACTGGTCAGTCTGATAATTCTGCATCTTGTGTCTCCGTTTCTTTGGTTAATTCTGCTATGCGTTCCTGTAATTCCTGTTCAGACGGAAGGCTTATCTGCGGTATTCCCGGTGCGGGAATACTAACGGCATCCGCGTGCCAGTCGGAGTTGGGAGAAAGATAGTAAAAATCATTCTCTAACACATGTTCATAAAACTCCGCGCCAAAATCATCGCTCCATTCTTCTGGGCAGAGTTCGAGATGCTGTTTTCGTTTTGACGAGAGATCAGTATTATCGCTTAAAATCACTGGTACAGCATTGGCAAGATTGAATACAATAATCTGCTCGTCTTTTCGCTTCGCCCAGATGCCGCGAATCTTGTAAATATATTCGGGGTTCCATTCCATAATTCGGTATAAAGCGTTACCGAAGTGCTGACAATTGAGGCTTTTTGGGTAGATAGGACGATCCGGATCCGGGCGCCACCTGATACAGTGTGTATCAGTCTCCAGACAAGGCCGAATGGCTATTTTTCTTTCTGTGGGATGGAGCAACAACTGAATATGGCTGACATTTTCAAAGCGCTTCAGGCAGAACTTGTTAAAGGCAATCCGTTCGTTATTTATGGACAGAACAGGACCTTCATATCGGACCTGAGTAAACTGGTTGCGGACCACCTGATACCCATCCAGATCAAAAGCGCTGAAGGCTCTTTTGCTGATCTGTCTGTGGCGGGGAGACGCAGCAATGCTGTTGGAAGCGTCATAATAGACATTAGGGTCCTCATTCACCCAGTGATGATTAATGGGAACAAAACCGTGAAAAATTCCTTCGCTTATCACCTGCAGCGAGGGAAAACCTCCACGAACATGGTGTTTTCGGTTTTCAAGAAGAATCTGTGCGGCCTCAAACTTTTCGGGACTGATAATTGCAGCATGCCGGTCCTTGTACAGGTACTGGTCCCGATCCTGCCGGTTTCTTTTGTGTTTGTGCTCATAAAGGTCGGCGGTAAAGGTCTTCCAGGTCAGAACATTGCCGCAATAGCGCTCGTTGGAGAGGATGTACCCGACGGTGCCGCTGGACCACTCGCTTTTTCCGGTCTTAGTCGGGCAGTTCAGATCTCGTAAAAACGCAGCTATTTCTTCTCTTGACCACCCAAGAAGATACGCATCAAAAATAAACCGGACGATTCTCGCCTCCGATTCATTCACCTCAAGGGGAGCGTATTTAACGTAACGGCCAGTAATGTCTTTAGGCCTATCATATCCGAGAGGAGCCGGAGTTAACAGCTTTCCGTCTTTGAAACGCTGTGAAAGCGACCAGATCATAGACTCGCTTTTTTTTACAGATTCTTCCTGAGCAAAAGTGGCAAGAAAGGAGAGCATGAATTCAGTGTTCTCTCCCAAAGTATACAGATTATCAGTTTCAAAAAAGACGCCGACTGGAGGGGTAAGTCCTTTAAGCATTCGTATCAATGATATGCAGTCCACCAGATTGCGGGCGAAACGGGAGACACTTTTTGTTACAATCAGATCATACTCGCCTCTTTTACATGCTTGGATCATTTCATTAAAGGCATCCCTGTTTTTCAGCGATGTTCCGGATATACCTTCGTCGGCGTATATTCGTTTCAGTTCCCAGTTGGGATGATCTTCAGCAAGTTGGCGATAGTGCGCCTGCTGTAACTCATAGGAAGAAAGCTGCTCATCATTGTCTGTTGAAACCCGGCAGTAGGCACAAACCCTGAAAAAGCGATCCCTCTCATTCGGATTGATTCTTGGTTTGGCTGGGATAAAAGTCTTTTCCCCGGAGTCCTCTTTTTGGTAGACTTTTCTTAACTGCTCTCTGTCGTTTTTATATTCCATATCAGATTACTCCTCGCTGTTTTGCTGAATGTCCAAATGCCAAATCCAAACCCCATTCTTTCGATAGGTGTATACTCCTAATTCTTTCTTTGCTGTCTGGATTGTCCTTTGTGATATCCCCAGCATCTTTAGTCTGTTAAGTATTTCTTTGCTGTGGGTATCCTTGTTGTCCAGATAGCTTTTTATGACTCTTTTTGCCAACACCCTTTTATTGTCAGCAAGATCTGCTCCTATTAGCTGGAGCGGGTCAATATTGCAATTTCCAAGCCATTTCAATCCCTGCCCAGGATCGAAAGAGAATGCAATGCTCGCTCCTTCCGGTGCAAGACTTGATTTGACGGGAAACATATAGCGTATAGTAGGATTTTCTTTATCTCTGGCAATCATCAGCACACTTCTTGCGATAGCTGCAATATCTATGCTTCCTAAACCTCGATATAGATTCTTCTCTCCAGAAGACTTATTCATATGTCCAATCAAGACCATTGCGCAGCTGTATCTTGCTCCGATATCCGCAAGTTTTTTTAAGAGCTGCCGTATTCTTCCTGCATAGAACATATCAGAGTCTGAAGAGAGATATGCCTGAAGAGGATCCAGAATAAAAAGGCGGGCGTGAGTGCTCTTAATGATCTTTTCGATACGTGAATCTTCAAGCGTCAAAGGAATTTCTTCGTCCACAATATATGCAATACGGCCGCAATCAGCACCGGCTGCAATCAAGCGAGGCTTTACTGTATCTGCAAGATTGTCTTCAGCGGTTTGATAAACGATTTGTTGAGGACCAGACACTTGAAAACCATCGGGCATTTGTTTTCCCCTTGAAAGCAGTGCCGCTATATTGAGCATAAATGTAGACTTTCCTTCTCCGGGATCCCCTTGGAGAACTGTAAGCTTTCCATAGGGGATATAGGGGTACCAAAGCCACTCAACTCTGCGTTGTCTGACAGAAGAGAAGAATTCATACTGTAAACCGTTTTCTTGATTCATCACATCTCCCTGTGCGTTTTCGCACGTTCTTATTAGAATGCAAATCACAACAATGCACAATTCTGCGAATTGCATTTTTCTCTGCAAATCGCACGTTTAAGATGTTCATTTTCCGTCTCGAATTCTAAGGTATACCCCCTGAAATCTTGCCGCCTTGCAACCTTAAAAGCAAGTCAGGCATCTCTGAGCCCCCATTCTAAAAAAAATTTCTCAAAAATTACGCTCAAAGTGAATAATTTTGCCTTTCTCGTGCTCTAGCACTTGAGGGGTTAAAACCACTGACCCGGGAAAGACTCCTCAAGAACCTTGACAACTAAATATACATTCAGCAGACACATTCCCTGTGCCGGGGTGATGAGCTCCAAGCCAGGCAGCCGGTCCGCGAAGACTCCGGAAGGAAGAGCGATCAAGACCATGGCAGCAAAAACCGGGTTGCTCCCGGCGGAGGCGACGACAGGCACAGGGAACAATGATACTTCCGTCCAGTCACAGCCCCCGAACGGGGATCACGCAATGAGGGCGGCCGACAGAGATCCTGCCGGGGGTGAGAGGCCCATGGAGCTGAAAGCAAACAGCCGTCTGGTGATTTCCCGCAAGCGGGGTTCGAGGAAAAATAGCTTGAAAACACAAAACACCAAACAAAGGGGGAAGTCTACCCTTTTGACGCCCCCTTCTAATAATGGGGGAAGGATCCGGTATCCCTAAGTATCTACTTTATCGATGAGGCGAACAATAAGGGCTTAGGACCGGATTCTCCCTTTTGTATGAAAGGAACAGTATGAACAAAACAAGAGTTATTGCTGTCACGAACCAGAAGGGCGGTGTCGGAAAAACGACGACTACTGTCAATTTGGGCGTGGCACTCGCGCGAGCTGGCAACCGGATCTTGCTCGTGGACGCGGATCCGCAGGCAAGTCTCACGGCCAGCCTCAATGTCAGGGATCCGGATCAGCTTGATGTTACAATCGCATCTGTTATGAAGACGATTATCGACGATGGCACATTTCCGCCTGATTATGGAATCATTCATAATGGAGAAGGCATCGATTTGCTGCCGGCCAACATTGAACTCTCCGGGATGGAGACACTTCTGGTCAATACTATGAGCCGTGAATACGTTCTGAAGGAGTATCTGAGCCAAGTGAAAGATCGGTACGATTATGTGCTGATTGACTGCATGCCGTCTTTAGGAATGCTGACGATCAATGCTCTTGTGGCAGCAGACAGTGTGTTGATTCCGTGCCAGCCTAATTATCTCTCAACGAAGGGCATCAATCTGCTGCTTGGATCTATCATGAGGATCCGTAGAACAGTAAATCCGAGGCTTCAGATTGAGGGAATCCTGCTGACAATGGTCGACAGCCGTACAAAGAATGCAAAGGATATCATCTCCTCGCTTCGGGAAACGGTCGGCCAGAACATCCGTGTTTTTGAAACAGAAATACCCCGTTCCATAAGAGTGGCAGAAAGCAGCCTGAGTGGTCAAAGCATCTTTTCTTATGACCCAGCAGGTAAGGCGGCTGCAGCATACGGACAATTCATGAAGGAGGTGACGGAGCATGCCAAAGATCGATCTCGGTCTGACTGCGTACGATGAGATGTTCATGACAGACCAGGAACGGGCCGACGCCAAGCTCCCTAGAATCTACGATATTCCGCTCGGTCAGATAGATGACTTTCCGGACCATCCCTTTAAGGTGAGGATGGACGAGGATATGGATCAGCTGGTTCAGAGCATCAAGGAGCGTGGACTGATCACGCCTATCACGCTGCGTGCAAAAGAAGACGGACGGTACGAAATCGTATCCGGCCACCGAAGAAGGAAAGCGTGTGAGCTGGCAGGGCTGCCCACGGTCAAAGCGGAGATTCGTGAAATGAGCCGGGACGAGGCCATCATTATGATGGTAGAGTCCAACCTGCAGCGATCGGTAATCCTGCCGAGTGAGAAAGCCTTCTCGTATAAGATGAGACTGGAAGCGATGAAAAGACAGGGACAGCGAACAGATCTAACTTCCACGCCAGTGGCGGGGAAGTTGCGGAATGAAGAAACCGTTGATATCGTGGGCAAAAGTGCTGGTGATAGTGGAGATCAGGTTCGTCGTTACATCCGTCTTACTGAGTTGATTCCGGAGCTTCTTGAGATGGTTGATGAGGGAAGAATTGCTATGCGTCCGGCGGTTGAACTTTCTTATCTCACTAAAAAAGAGCAGCAGATGTTAGTAGAAGCAATCGAGTATGCTGATTGTACACCTTCTCATGCTCAGGCCATCCGCATGCGGGCTTTCTCCAAGGACGGAACTCTCGGACCTCATGTGATAGAAAACATCATGAACGAGGAAAAACCGAACCAGGTGGAAAAAATCAGCTTGAAATATAAAGATGCCAGGCGCTTCATCCCTTCCAGCGTTCCCATTCAGAAAGCGGGGGAATACATCATGAAAGCGCTGGAATTTTACCAAAAGTATCAGGAACGACAGCGCGGGATGGACGCAAGGTAGTTGCCACCATTTGGGGATAACGCGCCTAAAAATGGCATCAGTGGTTTCCCCTCTCACACTCTCCCTTTTAATACTATCATGCTATCTCAAAAGGAATTGATAGTTAGTTAATCAGATATCTGAAGTATTTACAGGGACTCGTCGAAGGCGGGTCCTTTTCTCATGCAAAAAAGAATGGAGGAAACAAATGAAGAAAGGAATCATCAAGAGACTGAGCACGGCACTCCTGGCGGGGCTGCTGTGTCTCACATCACTCAGCCTAATGCCCATGAAGGTACAGGCAGCCAATGTAACTCACGGGGATGTTCAGATTTTCGATACTGATTACGATGCGGTCTGGTCGAGACTGAAGGCTAAGTACCCCACAGTCTTTCTGGACGCCAAAGTCTATTCGGGCGGCGTTGAGGTTGGCACTGAGAATGCGGTTCGTGTGCTCATTACCAAGTCTACCACTCATCTGCAGACCGGAAATCAAGGCGCTACAGAGAAATACATCAACGGCAACACAGCCAGTACCAGCAATTCCGCTTTTGGCTTTCCGGGTTTTCAGAACAATGAGACGTTTACGGTGAATGGCCATATCGGCTATTGCTTTGACTGGCTGACACCGTCCAGAACCGGGCAGCACGTCGCCAGCAGTTCACTGGCAGAAGCGGGAATCAACGTTCGCTCCGGTGTAGATGTAATCGGTCTGGCGGAAGCGGCCAAGATGCTGACCCAGAACAACTTCGAACTGATCACAAACAATGCCAACCAGCTCGCTATGAGCATCACTGCGCCGGCAAGCAGCTACAACGAATCCATGACCATTCCGAAGTCAGCGGTCGTTGCACTGTTGCAGGATACCTCCGCTGATGCCACGGCATTCAAGAGAGGGCTTGTACAAATGCTGGTATGGGGGACGATGAACGATCTTCCCTATTCGGACTACATGTACTATTTCATCTCTGCCAGCGGTTTCTGGGACAAAGAAGGGCATTGGCATGATGGCGGGGACGGTGACATGATCACGGCACCGATCATCGGTATTGCGGGTTTTATTGATATCCCGAAGATGTATCAGCTGGGTTATCAGGCTTATCAGGAACTGAAGACCTCCGTGACTCAGACAGCGGACTGGGAACGTCAGTATGAACTGACTGTCGGTCAGCCTTTCACCGTTCCGGCAGCGGATGTGGAAAACATCGGCAAGATCCTGGACGAAAACGGCGGCAAGATCGAGCCGAGCGGCACCGTTCAGGTCAGCCGTAGCGGTCAGACCATTACGCTGACAGCAACGCAGGAGCTTAGCAGTTGGACTGCCTGGCAGGGCATGACTGAGGATTCATCCATGATCTATTCGTCCAAGCCCTACGATTCGTCCTATACCGGATCCAATGGGAGCAGGGTTTTTGGCTCAGGTCAGTTTATCGTAGACGTCAGCGCGATCCAGTACCTGAGAGCCCGTGTCAAGGCAGTCATCCCGGACGGATATGCCTGTCTGATAAAGACTTCAGAAATGGTTCAGCCGGAAATCCGTGCGGGCAGCAGTTACTACTCGCTGGAAGGTGCAGTCTATGGCGTTTATATGAGCGCTGCAAGTGCGGCTTCTGACACTGGACGAGTGGCGACACTGACTACGAATTCAAGCGGAAGCTCCGCAATCATCCAGCTGGAAGTCGGAACCTGGTATATCAAAGAACTGACAGCACCGCTCGGGCATGCACTGGACGAAACAGTTTATTCTCTGGAGGTGACTTCAGCCAATACCCGCACCAATCCCGCTGTTCTCACCGTAGCGGATGATCCGCTGACCGGAACAGCAAGGGTGGTAAAGGTTTCAGATGACGGAATGGTAGAAGGAATCTCTTTTAAGCTGGAAGGACCAACCACCATGACGAAGCAGACTGATGCTTCCGGTCAGATCGAATTTAGTGACCTGCCTTTCGGATCCTACACGGTGACCGAAGTCCTGACGGCTGATCAGAAAAAGATCTATACAGCTGAAGGCCCCTGGACGTTTACGTTGGATGCCAGTCATCTGTCTTATACCGTGAATGCCCACAACAGCCTCATTACCCATGATGTGAAGATCAAGAAAACCGCTGAAGACGGCGCGAAGGCCGGATTTACCTTCCAACTGATCGGTTCTACGGTGAACGGGATGCAGATCACAAAGGCCGGTACCACGGACGCGAACGGCGAGATCGACTTCGGTCAGATCCCGAAGGGCACCTATACGATTCAGGAGATCAACGTCCCGGACCAGTACTGCTCGCCGGATCCGCAGACCATCACGGTGGCAGACAACGACATGACTGTGACTTTCGCGAACAAGCTGAAGGTCGGCACCATCGAGATCATCAAAAAGACGGATGACGGCGTGTTGCAGGGATTCAAGTTCCGCCTTTCCGGTAAAACGATTGGCGGCAAGACCTATGAAGCCGATGCCACCACAAATGCGGCCGGCAAGGCGACCTTTGCGAATGTTCCCTACGGCGATTACACAGTCTCCGAAGTAGATGTTCCTGTCCGCTATATCGTGCCGGAGGATCAGAATATCACGCTTTCGACCGCCGGCCCCGCCACGCTGACCTTTGTGAACGAGACTTCCGGGAAGGTCACTGTGAAAAAGGTCTCATCGGACGGCATCATCTCCGGGATCAGCTTCTCCCTGAAGGGAACGTCGACCTTTACCGGAGAGGAAATCTTCCGCTCTGCTGTGACGGGCAATGATGGCGTGGCAGTCTTTGAGGGTCTCCCTGCCGGGACCTATCGTATCGAAGAAAGCGGCGTCAAAGAGTGGTACAGCGCTTCGCCTGCCTACCGCGATGTGACGCTGGCGGCCGGTGATTCCAAGGAAGTGAGCTTCACCAATACGCTGAAGACCGGTTCTGTGAAGATCGTTAAGACCTCTGAGGATGGAAAGCTACAAGGCTTCACCTTCAAGCTGGAAGGCTATGCCCTGAACGAGAAGTTTTACAGCTTCGAAGCGACGACCGATGAAAACGGCGTGGCAACCTTCGACCGCGTTCCGATCGGTGGGCCTTATCAGATCACAGAGATCCTGAATGAGGCTCAGGCTGGTCTGTATAAGGCTGTTGAGATCCGCGACATTTTTGTTCAGGAGAATGAAACGGTCGAGATCCCGGTGGTAAATGAACTGAACCGTTATACAGTCCGCGTTATCAAGACTTCCGAAAGCGGGCAGTTGAAGGGCTTTGCCTTCGAGCTTTCCGGCACGGATATCGCAGGCCGCGAGGTGCTGCTGACGGCAGAGACCAATGCAGACGGCATTGCTGAATTTGTTGACGTGGCTCCCGGCACTTACCTTGTCAGAGAGGTTAATACCCCGGATTACTTCGTAGTTCCGGAGGATCAGACGGTCACCGTGACGAGCGCGGATACGGAAGTTCACTTCCACAACGAGTACCAGAGCATCGATGTTCTGATCAGAAAGGTAAATGAAGACGGCGTGGTTGAAGGGTTCACCTTTGTTCTTTCCGGCAAGGCGATCTCCGGTGAGACCATTTACACGGAAGTGACCACGGACGCGGAAGGCAAGGCAACGTTTGAGCGGGTACCCTGGGGCTCCTACACGATCAGTGAATCCTATACAGAATTCCAGGAACAGGTCTATTTGCCTACAGCGAACCGGACTCTGAAGGTGGAAGCCGGCAGCTCGGACAAGACAATCACCTGGACGAACCGGCTGCGCAAGTTTGAGGTGTCTGTCGTTAAGTCCTCCGAAAACGATGATATCAAGGGCAAGATTTTCCGTCTCTTCGGTACCTCTCTGACAGGCGTGGAGATCGATATCACCAAGAAGACTGACAAAGACGGGTATTGTTCCTTTGGCCAGGTCCCGATGGGCGAATACACGATCTCCGAAGAGAATACACCCTTCTGGTTCGTGCAGCCGAAGGATCAGGAAACGACCGTCGAAATCGGTGATGTGACGAATGAGTTTTATAACGCACTGGCTCGTGGAACGATCCTGGTAAATAAGACCTCTGAGGACGGTGTCCTGGTAGGGTTTGTTTTCCGTCTGCGGGGCACTTCTTACGGCGGAATCGAGATTGATGAAACGGCTGTCACGGATGAGAACGGCGTAGCCAGCTTTGAGAACATCCCCTACGGTGAGTTCTCCATTACTGAGGAACTGAATGAGGAACAGGCTTATGTCTATGTTCAGAATGAATCTTTTACCGTGGATCTCCGCGCTGATGAGGCTTCCGTCGAAGTCTTCAACAGCCTGATCCGCCAGAAGGTTCAGGTCTTCAAGACCTCTGAGAACAACGAGATCGAGGGCATCACCTTCCATTTGTTCGGCGAGACGGTGAACGGTATGGCGGTAGATGAGTATGCTACCACTGACGCGGATGGCGTCGCGGAATTCGCTGTCGAAAAGGGCGGTATCCCTCGCGGCAGCTACACCGTCGAAGAAGTCGATACCAAGTATTACTTTATCGATCCGGATGATCAGAGTATCACTGTTGCGACCGAAGATCTGGAACTTTCCTTCTGGAACGAGCTGCAGAAAGCGGATCTGGAAGTGATTAAGTCTTCCGAAGACAGGATTCTGGCAGGCTTCAGGTTCCATCTTTACGGGACGGCGGCCAGCGGCGTCATTGTCGATGCTTATGCGGAGACAGACGCGGAAGGCAAGGCCACCTTCGAGCAGATTCCCTGGGGCATCTACACGCTGGAGGAAGTGCTGAATGAGGATCAGGCTTTTGTTTACAAGGTGAATGCTTCCGAACAGATCGAGCTGCTCTATACCGAGAAGGAAAGCACGGAGTTTCACAACGAGCTGGTCCGCCAGAAGGTTCAGATCATCAAGACCTCTGAAAACGATGAGGTTGAAGGAATCACCTTCCATCTGTACGGCGAGACGGTAAACGGCATGGCGGTAGACGAATACGCTACAACCGATGCGAACGGCATCGTGGAGTTTGCTGCCGAAAAGGGCGGCATCCCGCGCGGCAGCTACACGGTCGAAGAGGTGGATACCAAGTATTACTTCATCGATCCGGATGTGCAGACCGTCGGACTCGGAGAAGAAGATGCAATAATTGCATTTTACAATGAGCTGCAGAAAGCAGACCTGGAAGTGGTAAAAGCCTCTGAGGACGGGATCCTGGCAGGCTTCAGATTCCACCTTTGCGGAACGGCCTACAGCGGTGTGGAAGTTGATACTTATGCGGAAACTGACGAGAGCGGAAAGGCTCTCTTTGAGCAAATCCCTTGGGGCGAATTCACTCTGGAGGAAGTACTGAACGAGGGGCAGGCATACGTCTACAATGTGAATGCACCGCAGATGGTTAAACTGATTGATACGGATCATGAACAGGCAGAATTCCTGAATGAACTGATCCGCCAGAAGGTGGAGATTTCCAAGCTTTCCGAAGATGGCCAGCTTGCCGGATTCACCTTCCGCTTGTATGGAACGACCGTGAACGGACTGGCTGTCGAAGAATTTGCGACCACCAACGAGGAAGGTATCGCCGAGTTTGCTGCTGAAAAAGGCGGCATCCCGCGCGGCAGCTACACCATTGAGGAAGTGAAAACGCCGGAATACTTCGAGCAGCCGGATCCACAGGAAGCGACCGTCGGAACCGATGACATTTCCCTCAGCTTTTTCAACCGTAACAAGCGCGGCGAGATCGAGCTTATCAAGAAGGATATGGACTCCGATGAACTGCTTGCCGGATCTGTCTTCAGCGTTTACGAATGGGACGGTGAAGGTTTTGTCTTCCTGAAGGATATGACGGATAACGGCGACGGAAGCTATATCGCTTCGGAACTTATCTGGACAAAGCAGAACGAAGGCCGTTTTGAGGTTCGCGAAACGAAGGCACCGGAAGGATACTTCTTGGAGCGTAACGACGGTGCGAATGTCTTCACGGTCAGCTTCTCTGAAGACGGACTTCACCCGATTCTGGCGGCTGCCAACATGAAGCCGGAAATCTCGACCGAGGTTCAGATCCCGATGATTCCTGCCACTGAAAAAGCTGTCATCACGGATACGGTCAATTACCGCAATCTGCTGATCGGCAAGACCTATACGGTGCAGGGCATCCTGATGGACAAGGAAACCGGTGAGCCGTTGCTGGTCGACGGCAGAGAAGTCGCTGCGGAGACTATCTTTACCGCTGAAACGGCTGACGGCAGTGTGGATGTGATCTTCGAGCTGGATGCATCTGCTCTTGCCGGAAAGACGCTGGTCGTTTTCGAATCTCTGCTGATGGACGATGAGGACGGGATCGGATCCTTCCCTGAAGTGGAAGGCAGCACTGTCCTGGTTGCGACGCACAGAAACATCGAGGATGAAGCGCAGACCGTCTATATTCCGAAAGTTTGGACAGAGGCTTCCGACCGG
>JAEEGL012981997.1_pt1 | contig 14263 bp, 16 predicted proteins | sample 9134231 | NCBI WGS metagenome assembly JAEEGL01 (sample SAMN16246548, study PRJNA631951) | gut metagenome | biome: gut microbiome; feature: rumen; material: fiber-attached | host: Bos | place: Iran: Karaj | collected 2018-10 | reverse complement strand
TTAGTAGAACATAATGGAAAATTAGTTTGTAAAAAATGCATTGAAAAATTAGAAAAATCAGTAAACAAATAAAATAAAAAAGATTCCTTTTTATGAAGGAATCTTTTTTAAATAATAGGAAAGTTTTACTTACCTATTATTTAAAAATGCTACAATCGCTATTGCCTTTGAGATTTGCTCATTTTATTCGCAAACTCAAATCGGCGAGAATAAAGAGCAACCAAGATCGCTTTATTCGACAAATTTTTTATAAATTTCATTTTTAATAACATTTTTATCTTTTGCAATTTTCTTTATGGCTTCGTTTTTAGATAGCCCTTGATTTATGTAAAAATTATAGTGTTCTTCTAATGAAAGTGCATTTAGAAAATCTAGATTGTTATTTTGTATGTTTTCATTTTTTTCTATTATAATAACAAATTCACCTTTAGGATTTTCTAACTTTTTAAGTAATTCATCACATGTTCCAAAAATAAATTCTTCATGACTTTTTGTGAGTTCTCTAGCTAGCACTATTTTTCTGTTTTCTAAAAAATTATTTAAATCTTGCAAGGTAGATAATAATTTATGTGGTGCTTCATACAAAATAGTAGTATTTGTAGAGTTTTGAATTTGTTCTAATTTTTCTTTTCTATTTTTTTTATTTAGTGGTAAAAATCCTATAAAAGTAAATTCAGAAGCATCTAAACCAGAACTAATTAATGCTGTTATTAATGCACATGCTCCAGGAATAGGAGTAACTTTAATGTTATTTTCAATAGCAACTTTTACAATTTCCTGTCCAGGATCAGAAATAACGGGAGTACCAGCATCCGAAATTATAGCAATATTTTTTCCTTCTAATAAGTTATTAATTAAAAGGTCAGATTTTATTTCTTCGTTGTGTCTATGATAGCTAATAAGAGGCTTAGATATATTTAAATGATTTAATAATTTTAAAGAATGCCTAGTATCTTCAGCAGCAATAATATCAACATCTTGTAAAACTTTAATAGCTCTTAAGGTTATATCATCTAAATTACCTATAGGAGTTGCAACTAAGTATAAAGTTCCTATCATTATTTTTTCTCCTTTCCATATATTTCATAGATTTCATCAGTATAACTTCCATCTTTATTATATATAATTAAAGGTTTTTCTATATTTAAAAATGATTTAGCATTTTTGGTAGCTTTTACAAGAATAAGTTTAGGTTTACTGTCATAATAAGATTGAACTATTCGCAATTTTTTTGGCTCTAACTTATATTTTTTTAATAAATAAAATAAATCTGAAAGTCTTTCTGGTCTATGTACCATATACAAGCTACAATTATTTTTTAATAATTTAGAAGATATGCTGATAAAATCTTCTAGAGAAGCGGTAATTTCATGTCTAGAAATTAATTTGGTTTCAGATTCATTTTTTATTCCACAATTATCCTTTTTATATGGAGGATTAGAAATAATAGCATCAAAAGAATCATTTTGAAAATGATTAGATAAATTTTTAATATCATCATTTATTATTTCAAATTTATTTGTAAGATTATTTAATTCAATACTTCTTTTAGCCATATCTGCAACATCTTTTTGAATTTCAATACCATATATTTTAGATAGATTTGTTTTACCACATAAAAGAATTCCTAAAATACCAGTTCCTGTTCCCAAATCTAAAGCAGTAGCATTTTTAGGTAAGTCCCTAGAAAAATCAGAAAGCAAAACACTGTCAATTCCAAAACAAAAACCATCTTTATTTTGAATAATTTTCAACCCATTAAATTCTAAATCATCAATTCTTTCATTTTCTTTTAAATCTATATCCATAAAACTCCTAACATATATAATTAATATTACATATTATATAATAAAATTAAGAAAAAAGCAAAATAATAATTTGTATGGAAGTTTGAAGTTGGAGGTTGGAAGTTAGAATCTTAGGTAATTACTTCGAAGAATTACTCTAAAATCCAACCTCAAACATCTAACTTCTAAATTACAATTTATCAAGGAGTGATTTTTTTGAAGGATAATAAAAAGAGTTTTAAGGACAAGAAAGATAATATGCTAAAATCACTTAAAGAAGTAGAAAATTTTTTATGGAATTGGAAAAAAGCATCAAAGGGAATAAATCTATATAAAGCATTAAAAAAATAATAGGCTTGGGGCCTATTATTAGTCATTCCTATAAAATTCTTCTTTAAAATCCATACCTTTATCGTTAAAAGACATATTTTCTTTACCATCAATTAGTATTTTAACTCCATTTACTTCATTTAATTCTGTAAGCGTGTTTACAACTGAATATACAAGTAAACCTTCTTCTTCAATTCCATTAGGAGCATTATTAATAAAATCTTCAGAAAAATCAACATAAACAGTATTTCCTTTTAAATATGCATTATTAATCTTAGTTCCCTCAGGAATAGGAGATTCTAACTTATCATTTGTAGAACCAGAACAAAGAAGATTTAATAATTTCATATATGGATTATCAGCCAATTCTTTTACATCTATACAAACAGATTCAGGAACCAAAGTATTTGTTTCAATATTTTTAAAGTATACTGATACAATAGTTTTACGAATTTCATCTTGAGAAATTTCTTCTTCAGGGGTATACTCAGATATTGAATTTGAGGATGATTTATCAGTTAAATGACTAAAAATAAGGAAAAAAATTATACTAATAGCTAAAATAATACCAATAATAATAACAATCTTTTTTTTATTCATATTAAAAAGCCCTCCGTTCAAAATAATTTATTAAATTATATTAATGAAATGGACATTTAGAACAAGAAGATTTTAATAAATTTATTTAAAGAATATTTTAAAAATTTAAAAAGTATTATAAGAATATGCATATTTTTAAAAATTTTTTATATAATATACTGTTATAACACAAAAAAGTATTGACATTTTAAAATAAAGGTATTATAATTATTTTCGTTAACACATCGCGGGGTGGAGCAGTTGGCAGCTCGTCGGGCTCATAACCCGAAGGTCGTAGGTTCGAGTCCTACCCCCGCAACCAAAGTTTTTATTTAGAGCCTCAAGCAATTGAAGGCTTTATTTTTTTTGTTTAAAATATTTTACATAAAAACTGTTGGGCACGTTATGGGCACAATCTATATAAAAAGTTTTGATAAACTTGAATTTTCGAAATTAATATATTTGATTAAAATTTAAAAGAAATAATTTTATAGTTTCTGCTTAATATTTTTTTACTTAAGCAGAAACTATTTTTTAATAGTCTTTCCTTTCATAAAATTTTATCCTTTCTCATACTTATAAATCTATTTTCATATTTAATTAACTTTAAATAGTTTTTCAGTATCATTTCTATATAGCAGACTATTTAATTTGTTTGATGCTTCTGTATCCATTTTTGCAAATGAATGAGCATAAATGTTTAAAGTTGTTGATGTTTGTGCATGGCCTAATCTGTTGCTAACTGTACGCACATCTAACCCTTGTGAAATTAATAAAGTTGCATGAGTATGTCGTAACCCATGAAAAGTAATATGTGGCAAATTTTTATCTTGTAAAAATCGCCTAAACCATTTTGTAATAGTATCTGGATGCATTGGTTTGCCATCCCACTGAACAAATAAATAATTAGTATTATTCCATTTGTTTCCAACTTTTATCTTTTGTTCTAACTGTTTTACTTTGTATTGTTTTAACAATTTAGTAATTGAAATAGGAATGCTTATTGTCCTATTTGATGTTTCCGTTTTTGGGTCTTTTGTATAAATACCAATTGAAGAAACATATTGGCTAGACTGTCTAACCGTTACAGAAGAATTTTTAAAATTAATATCTTGCCATTCTAGGCCCAAGACTTCTCCTCGTCTTAAACCTGTAAAAATTGTTAGCAAAATTATAACTCTAAATTTCAGTTCTTCTCCTTCCAATGCTTTAATTAATGCAATAGTTTGAGCATCATCATAAAAGTTTATATTTGGCCTTCTTGATTTTGGTGGTTTAACTCTTGATGCAGGGTTATATGTTATCATCTGCCAATATACTGCTTGCTGAAACATAGAGTGTAGTAATCTATGGTGTTCTAATATAGTTTTTGATGATAATTTATGCATACTTTTGCCTCTAGAATATGTACAATTACTCAATTCTTGATATAAATACATTAATTGCATTGGTTGAATTTTGTCTATATACATGTTGCCTAAATAAGGAAGAATTCTTAATCTTAACATACCTTTATATCTTTCGTAAGTTTTAGGAGATAAATTTGGAATAGCATAGTTATCTATCCAAAATTCAGCATAATTTCTAAAACGCATCTTTTTTGCAGATAAAGCTTGTCCTGTTTCTATTTCAGATATAAAAAGTGCTAATTCTTTTTCGGCTTCTTTTTTGTTCTTGGCTTGTATAGATTTTTTGTAAATAACTCTTTTACCATTATCTGTATAGCCTCCAGAAACTCTTAACCTATAAGAATTCTCTCCTCGTTTTTCGATATTTCCTACCACACCTGCCTCACCTCCTAGTATAATAATGTCGAGTCATTTCTGACTTAACATTATTATACTAGGAGGCTCTGTGATAAATAGAGAAGTTATAATTTATGATAAATCAAGTTATAAGAAAAGACTAGCTGAATTATCTAAACTAGTAAATGAAATTAACAAAAATGACCTAAATGGTTATAATGCATTTAATGTAATATATGAAATTGAACTACCTAGAAATGCTTTATATAAGTGTATTAAGGTACCAAGAGCAAAACTACCAGAGTATCCACTACCTGAAACAGAAACAGGAATATGTAAATTTGAAGATAATTATTCAGATGGAATATTAAAATTGAAGATTTATGAACTTATGCCACCAGTTAAGACACCATATAATAATGGAAGGTTAGAAAGAACATGTCAATTTATTGCTGAAAAATATAAAGGCTTATTTTTAAATAAGAAAGTAATTATAAGAGTTCAAGTAGGTATTCCAAGAGATAATTGGGATATTGATAATAGAGATTTAAGATATATTTTTAATGGTTTTGTATATGGTGGACTAATATCAGATGACAATATAAATTTCGTAAGTTATATGTTAGAAGGAATAAAATCAAAAGAAAATTTTATAAAGATTTTAATATCAGAAAAGAAAAACATTAAAAAGGTATGCAGTAAAAAAATTTAAAAAGTGTGATTTTTTATAAAAAATCAAATATGGAAATAGTCACACTTTTTGGGCTCAAAAATAATCACACTTTTTTGTATAGCCAAAAGTACTGAAAAATCAATCAAAAGTAAAATTATTATAAACATTTAAATGTACATAGGTATGGAGTCCATAGTGATATGGACTTCATACTGAATGTATTGGGACTAGGAATATAATAATGGTAATTATTATATTTCTAGTCGTATATATGGAGTATTTTGGAATGATTTTTGTTTTATTAGGAGGTGAGTTATATAGATAAAAAAGTTTGTTTAAGAGATAGAGATATTGAATTTTTAAAATTCTTAGCAGAGTATGGAATTATAAAAAATGAAAATGTAAAATTATTTTATAATTCGGAATACTATTATAGAAATAGATTAGCAAGTTTAGCTAAAGGTAAAATAATAGAAAGATTATATGGTAAAGTTGTATTAGGAAGAAATGGAAAAATATATTTGAACAAAATAGGTATTGGTTATAGAAATATAAATAGAAACGAAACATATAAAAAGAGATTAGAAAGAATTAGTGATATTTGTTGTAAAATAAGATTATGTGGTTGGTATTTTGAGCCAAGTTGGAAATGTAATCTGAGCACATACACTAAAAGAGGTAACAGATATTTTGGAGTAATGTCAAGACTAGAAAATGTCTTAACAAAAAATGGTTGGAGTTATTATAAAAAGTCTTACATAGTTTATTACTTTCCTAAGGATATAACCCAAAAGGAACTTAGATATATTTATAAGGAAATTGATAGAAATAAAAATACATTTAGAGGATTAATTGTAATTATAGAAGATGATGTTTGGAAATATCATAAAAATTTTGAACATTTTGCATATGGAGAATCATATTTAATTCCACATAATGAATCATCATGGAAGATTTTAAATATTATAAATGATGAAACTTTTATGCCTTATTTACCATATGAAGTTTATGGTGATAAATTGGAATCAATAGTAAATTACTCCATTTTCAGAGAATATTATTTTAAAGAAGGAGAATTAACAACTTATGTATATTATATGCCATTTCTGAATTTCTTCATGTTGAAACATATTAATGAAAATGTTAATGATAAATCATATAAAGATACTGAGCATAAACTAGTATGTTTAGATAATTGCATTCTGGAAGCAAGAAAATATTTAGATGAAAAAGTTCAAATTATTTGCTTTGAAACTTAATACATAAATATATATTTCAAATATATTACAAAAATATTAAATTTATATAATTTTATTTCAATTAATAATTATTTATGGTAGAATAGCTATGGTAGTGATAGTTTTAGGAGGGAAAGTTTATGAGTAAAACTAAAGTAATAATTATTCTAATGGTATTAATATTAGTTCTTATAATAGCTCTTGCTATTAGAATTAATACTACAGATAGTAATCAAATTAGAACAAATTTAGATAATAAAAATACTATATCAAATGCAATAGCTAGTGATACTGAAAATAGTACAAAAGAAAAATCAGTCAATGAATTAACTAGTAATGTAAATGAAGTTGTTAATAATTTGAAACAGACAAATGAAAGATTAAAAACAGAAAGAGCAGAGTTAAATAAGCAAATGTATAGGGCAAGTATAGGAAGATATATAATTCCGCTATTAATTGCTGGCATTCTATGGATTTTATGGATAGCAGGAGTACAAAAAATATCTTCTGATTTAGAAATGCCTGTATTATATAGAGTAATTAGTGTAGCAATTTTGTTATTATCTGTAATAGTAGCATTTATTTCATTATATAACGGAAATACAACTAACTTTAAATTATTCATGATTATAGCTCAAATTTCAATAATTATTTCTTTAATGGGTATATTTTATAAGGTAGGTGTAAATGTTGTTTTAATAATATTAGCTTTGGCTTCAGTATTTATACCTGTTGTAGGAAACTATATTTATTTAGGAGTATTTGCCTATGGTATGTGGCTACTGGGGGATCATTATGATAAGAGTACTGGATTCAAAATTGGACTTATATTACTAAATATTATAGGGTTACCAGCAATGGCTTTTGACTGGAAATTCATTAAATAAAAGTTATTTTAAATATAACAAAAAAACGGGGTTACTTTTTAGTAACCTCGTTAATTTTATAAGCCAATATCCAAATTAAATAGTATTATAATATATATGAAAATTTTATCATTAAATTTGTGTCAATTTGTAAATATTTGTTGAAAAATATTAATCCTTATGATATAAAATATATTAAAATTATTTTACTTAATTTGATTTTGAAGTATATAGCAAAGTAGGTGATGATTGTTATGATTTATATTACAGGTGATACACATTCAGATTTTACAAGATTTACTGAAGAACAATTTCCAATACAATCTGAAATGACTAAGGATGACTATGTTATTGTATGTGGTGACTTTGGTGGTGTATGGACTTTTGAAGAAGAAAGTAGTAGAGAAAAATATTGGTTAGATTGGTTAAATGAAAGAAATTTTACTACTTTATTTGTAGATGGAAATCATGAAAATTATACAAGATTATATAATGACTATCCAGTAGAAGAATGGCATGGTGGAAAAGTACATAAAATTAGAGATTCTGTATTACACTTAATGCGTGGTGAAATATTTGATATAGATAATAAAAAATTCTTTGCATTTGGAGGTGCTAAATCTCATGATATACAAGATGGAATATTAAATCTAGATGAAGAAGAAAAAATATATGAATTTCGTAAAAGAGGAGCATACTTTAGAATAAGAGATTTTTCATGGTGGGATTTAGAACTTCCTACTCAAGAAGAAATGCAAAATGGTATAAATAATTTAGAAAAAGAAAATTATAAAGTTGATTATATTATTTCACATTGCTGTCCTACAAGCATTCAAACGGTATTAGGTGCAGGGAGATTTGAAAAAGATTATCTAACAGATTATTTGCAACAAATATCAGAAAAAACAAGTTTTAAAAAATGGTATTTTGGACATTATCATGATAATAGACAAGTTAATTCACAATTTATTCTATTGTATGAAGATGTTGTACCATTGGAATTTGAAAGCATATTTTAATAATATAATAAAGAAAGAAGGGATGATAAAATGTTAACAGCACCTGAATTAGATGAATTTATAACACAATATAGTAGAAGAACTATTGGAGATGAAAGTAATAGATATTCAAGAGAATCATGGAAAAAAATAAAAGAATTATATAGTCTTATAGATAAGATTGTATCATGTGGAGATGATAATGAACATATTTTATATTTTAAACTTCCAAGAGGAACTCTTCAAGATTATGGAGATTTTGAAGATTATTTAGCATGTGGTGAAGTTGAAAATAAAGAAGAATTTATAGAGCTATGGAAATATGATTATCCTAAGGAAGAAAAATGGTATTGTATGTTTACCAATCATTTCAAAAGAGATACAAATGAATTTTATGCATTAGGATTTAATAATAAAATAGTTATTCAAAATGAAGAAATATATGATACTGATTATACTTCTGATATATCTAATATTATCAATGACCTTATTATAATTGTAAAAGATATTATAAATAAAATGGAAAATGATGAGTATAATTCCTATATTGAAGAAACTCTTGATAAAAGGCTAAGATATGGAACAATAACAAGAAAAGATTATTATAAGTTATTTGAAGATATAAGAGATGAATATTTGGAAAACTTAAGTCAAGATGAAATTAATAAATTTGAAAAATATGTTAAGTGTCAATTAAATTTACCAGAAAATCCTAGTATTAAATGGAAGCCTAGTTTTGAAATAGGTAGATTAGAAAAAGTAAATGCAAAAGATTTTTATAATTGTTGTTTAATAGGATATAATGCTAATAAATATGATAAACATGAAGGATTAACTGCAAAAGAATCATATTATAAATATGCTGATGGAAGAGATGAAGGATTAAGGGATATAAATGAAAATTCTTATGAAGAATTTATGAAATGGTTTCATGATGAAGCAAGAGGTGGTGGACATCCATGGGAAGTTTGTAGAGGAGGAAATTCAACACATATTTCTTTATATGTTGGAGAAGATGAAAAAGGTTTTTACTATGGAATAAGTGGTAAATCTTATGGTAGATCTATTGAAACAATAAAATTTTATAATGCATTGAAAGATGCTAATGTACCAGTATACTTATGTGATGCAGAAGAATTATTAAATAGAGTATTAGAAAAAGATAAAATAGGTATAGTGCCAGATTATACAATAACAAGATATCAAGAATCAAGTTTCAAAAATGATAAAATCATTGACTTTGTACATTTAGATGATGAGAAAGAAAAAGAAATGATTAAACTAGCAAAGTGGGAGGAACTTGAAAAAGTTTATTTAAAATTAGTATAAAAAATTTAGAATGTTTGCTTTAATTATATTCCAAAATGTGATATATTGTAATTAAATTTTTATATAGGAGATGAAAAGGTGCAAGAAATAACTTATAGAATTTATTCAGATGAATCAGTAAGCAATGGAAAATATTATAGCAATTTCTATGGACGGTGCTTTGGCCAAAGTTACAGATATTCAAGATATAGAAAAACAATTAAACAATAAGAAAAAAGAACTAAATTTAAATGGCGAAATTAAATGGTCTAGAGTTACTGAAAATTATTTAGAAAAATACATAGAAATGATTAATTTATTCTTTACTTTTATTAAATCAGGAAAGATAAAAGTAAGAATTATGTTTGCTCAAAATGCACATGTTGCAGATAGATTAACTAAGGAACATACAGATAATGAATACAGTATATTGTATTATTATTTTTTAAAGGATGCTTTTGGTATCAAATATAGCAATCAATCTCCATATAAAACTAAAATAAATTTTTCATTTTACTTGGACGATTTACCATGTTCAAAAGAGCAAAAAGAAATATTTAGAAAAAGTTTATTTAGAAATAATTTTGGCTTTCAACAAAGCAATATTGAAATAACTGAATTTATTGAAATAGATTCTAAAAAACATGTTATTCAACAATGTATGGACATAATATTAGGTTCTATGAATTTTAAGTTGAATGATTTTAATAAAATTAAGGACGAAACTACAGGGAAAAAATCAAAAAGAACTATAGCAAAAGAAAAATTATATAAAGTAATTTATAAAAATATCACAGAAATTAGAAAAAAATTTAACGTTGGAATTACAACCGGAACAGATGGGAATCAATCAAATTATTGGAAACATCAATATAGACATTGGAATTTTATATCATCATATTCCCACTTTGATGAAACATTAACAAAAAGAGGAAATAAAAAGAAAAAACAAAAATAAAGCTCCGTTAGTCCTAGACCGCGAATAGATCGTAGCCGTTAAAACGGATTAACAGAGCATATATAAAAATATCTAAAGATATTTATAATCTAATTATATGTAATTGTCTATATATTATACTAAAATTATGAACTTTTGTCAATTATATTGTACAATTTAAAAATATAATTGTCAAGAAAATTTTAAAAAATATTCCATATTAGGTATAATGTTTTATTTGACTAAGAATTTTTAAAAATTTTTAAAATCCTTAAAATCGTAGAGATCACTGAATTAGTTTATTTGATTAGAAAATCCGGAAGATAAAAAATAAAAACTGGGAAATTGTAATTTTTATTATTTTCCCAGTTTTTAAAATTATACTTATCTTTTTTTTGCTATTACATCAAATGTATGCCAATGTTTAGTTTTCCCAAGAGCTGTATTTCCATCATATTCATTTTCTTTAAATTCGATAATCTCAAAATCCTTGAGTAAATAAAGAATTTGTTCTTTTGATAGAAAGGTCATATCTTCTTTAATTGAACACCAGGAATCTTTTAATCCAAAAAAGTTTCCAACAAAATATCCGACCTTTATTAATACTATCTACAATTTTATTCCAAAATTCATTGAAATATTTTTTTTTACAAAATGGAATGCTAAAATTTGAAACTACTAAATCACCTTTATCTAACTTAATATTTTCAAAATCTTGACATATAAATTTAAATCTTTCTAGTTCTTCTATATTTAGATTGGATTCAATTATATCTCTTGTATCCTCTCTATCTATTGCTGTTACATTCCAGTTATTCTTTATTAAATAAATCGTATCTCTTCCTGCACCACAACCTAAATCAATTGCATTACCTCTTTTATTTTCAATTTCAACAAATCTTTTTATATTATCGTGTGGCATTGCATTTTTAGTATTCTCATAAAACTTTTCAATATTTCCCATATTTATTACAACCCTTCTACTACAATATATATCATAGTTTAAGTAAAAAAACAAGAGAGTGTAAAATCAAATTTTACACTCTCTACTGCCTTCAGAAAGTCTTCCAGCACTGAGGATCCTTTGAATAGAAATTTCCTGTCAAACATTTTGCGACAGCAGGGCAACCTCTACAGAAATTTTTAAGTTCACATTTTGAACAATGTTCAAAATCGTCAAACCTACGATATTCTTCCATTTTTTCACTATAGAAAATATCAGAAATAGATTCTTCAGGAACTTTTCCAATAGGAGAATCACATCTTCTACACGCATATACCGTACCATCTGACAATGTAGTTATGTGGCTTATTCCACAATGACATCCATCAATGATTAAATCATCAGGATTATCTACATCATCAATTTTAAATAATCCCTTTTCGTAGAGATATAAATTCCACAGGTGATCTTTAAGAGCAAACCTTGTTCCGCAATCCTTATATTGATTAAATTTTCCCCACATTTTATCTAAGAATTGTTTATATTCAATAGATGTAGGAAGCAAATCATAGTCATTAGGATTAGGACAGTACCTTGCAAAAGCAAAATTATCTACTTCATGTTCTACAATTATATCAACTAAATTAGGTAATTCATCAATATTAGTTTTAGAAACTGTAGACATTATTGCTGTTCTAATATTGCTGCCTTTGAAGTATTTAATGCTTTCTAGTGTTGCATCAAAAGAACCAGGTCTTCTGATGTAATCATGAGTTTCTCTTAATCCATCTAAAGACATTTGATATCCATGACAGCCAAGACTTTCAAGCTTTGAAACTACTTCATAACCTAAATGGAATGGGTTACCTAAAATAGAAAAAGGTATATTGTTGTCTTTGACCATTTGAAGAAATTCCCAAATTTGTGGATACATCAAAGGGTCTCCACCTGTGATTGTCAAAATAGGATCACATTGCATTGCTTTACATGAAACAATAAAGTTATTCAAAATTTTTTCGAGAACATCCAAAGGAAGTTCAAATGTGTAATCCTTTTCTTTTCCTTGATAAATGTAGCAATGTTTACATCGTTGGTCACACCTATCTGTTATGTGCCATTGCATTGCAAACCGAAGATTATTATTAATCATAAATAAGCTCCTTTTTGAATTATTGGAAAATGGGGCAGTAATTGTATCACTGCCCCACCCCAAAATTAACTGTTGTTGTACCAAAGGTACAGTTTACCAATTACGAATTTCCATAGCTACATGAGCTACAGGAACCGCCTGAGCAACCACCATGACAGTTGCAAGAACAATCACTGGCTGCTAAGACATTACTTTTGAGTTTGGAAGATTTTCCAAGACTCATAAAGTTCTGTGCAGATGAACGCCTTAAATAGCGAACCTGCTGCATCCAGTGGTTAGTCCGACTGGTGCCTTTGCTTTTCATAAGCCTTTCTCCTTTCTATTAATTTTGGATCCTTGCCTTAGAACAATAATAATTGTTCTAAATAATACATAAAAATGTATTACATTTACATAATATCATATTTTGCTAATTTTGTAAATATCTTCCAGTAATAAATCTTTATTTTATAGTCTTATTCTATGTATCAATATAATTACCTGTTAATTTTATACCATCGCTAAACCCATTCCTATAATACTTTTCATTCCAATAGTAATTATAGTCCATAAAATTACTATCTAATTTTGATAGTTGACCTTGTACATATTTACGATTTTCTTCTGGAATTGAATTAAGTATATTTTTTTCTATTTCTTCAAAATAAATAAAATGTTTTTTATCTTCTTTGGTTAAATGTGATAATTTTTCCTCCCTAAATTCAATCCATTCTTTTAAAACAGCGTTAGAATCTTTCATGATATACCTCCTCAAAAATTTTTGTTATATATCACTTAAGTTTCATAAAAAGTCAAGTATTATTAATACAATTTGATATAATAATACAAAAATCGACAAAATTTGAATAACTTATATAGTATAATATACGACGAGGTGATAAAAATGAAAAATTACAATAAGGAAACACAAAATGATATTATTGAAAGTTTTTTAATGGATAGTATAGGTAGAAATAAATTGCTTTTTAATTTTATAAAATTTATTTCTAAAATTCAGGAAAACGAAATATTAGCTATAAACGGTACTTGGGGAAGTGGAAAGACATATTTTATTAAACAATTTGAATTATTAATCAATTTTATAAACAATTATGACGAAAAAGGAAACATAATTAATAGCGAATTAAAAACAAATAATTTACAATGTTTAAAAAATATTAATAAAGAACAGATTAATTCATTAAATACTCTTATATCAGAAAATAAAGAAAATTTAAGAGAACTTTTTGCTTCAAACACAACAAATTGTTTATACTTTAATGCTTGGGAATATGATAATAACAATGAGCCAATTCTGTCCATCCTATACAAGATTATAAAGGATTTTCCATATTTAAGTACATATATAAAAAATACAGAATTTAAAAAAATTACCAGTATAATAGATGGAATAAGTCTCACACTCTCTAATGGAAATTTTAAAGCATCAGATTATTGCTCTTCTAAAAATTTAATAGATGCAATTAATACATCAGAGAGCATAAAAGAACAGATAAACAATATTTTTAAAAAATTATTAGAAGAAAATAGTAATAAAATGATTATAGTTATTGATGAACTTGATAGATGTAATCCAATATATGCGATAAAATTACTAGAAGAAATTAAGCACTACATAAATAATAGAAATATAATAATTATATTAACTACAAATATTCAGCAATTATCAAATACTATAAAGAATATTTATGGAAATAAATTTCAAGTTG
>JAEEGL011511815.1_pt1 | contig 14263 bp, 9 predicted proteins | sample 9134231 | NCBI WGS metagenome assembly JAEEGL01 (sample SAMN16246548, study PRJNA631951) | gut metagenome | biome: gut microbiome; feature: rumen; material: fiber-attached | host: Bos | place: Iran: Karaj | collected 2018-10 | reverse complement strand
GAACAAATTGGTGATGCATTGAAATTTATAAAAGAAAATATGAATTGTAAAATTCTTTCATTTAAAGGAAATGTATTTGCAGTTGAGCCACCAATGTTTGTAGAATTGGAAGTTACATATACTGAACCAGGATTTAGTGGAAATACAACTACAACTTCTGGAAAACCTGCAACATTAGAAAATGGTTTAGAAATTTCAGTTCCTTTATTTGTTAATATAGGTGATAAAATCAGAATTGACACAAGAACAGGACAATATATGGAAAGATTATAAAATTAAAAATAATCTAAAGGATTGACGGCTATGCCGTCTTTTTTTATACCCAAATGAAGATGTGGACCAGTTGTTTTTCCATTTGTATATTTTCCGTGAGGAATCTTTGTATGGTGAATTACTTACATATTTTGGACCAATATTTCCAATAATACTATTTTGTAAAACTGTATCACCAATAGAAACAATATAGTTTGGTGAAACATGACCATAAAGTATTTCGTAATTACTATTTTTTATAATAATTGAATATCCATAAGCTCCATTAAAACCAGTAAAAGAAACAACTCCACTACAAATAGACTGGAGGGGTATTCCTTCTGGAACACTAATATCAATTCCTAAATGGAATGATTCTTTAAATGTTGTTGGATGAATTCTAGATCCAAAATAGGACGTTATTGATTTATAATTTTCTGTTGGCCAAGTAAAGTTATTTGAAGATATATTGTTTGAATAAACGGTAGATAGAAAATAAGATAGAATAGCTAGTATAATAAAATAAGAATAAAAATATTTTTTAGACATAAATGCTCCTTAGAAATAAAAATATGCGGGGCGCTGTGGACAGCGCCCCTACAGGGCAACCTCCTTTTCGAATCCTCCTAATTTTAAAATCTGCCAATAAAAATACCATTAGCTTTGCTAATGGTATTTTTATTGGCAGGGGTAGAAGGATTCGAACCCTCACAGGCGGTTTTGGAGACCGATGTGCTACCATTAACACTATACCCCTATCTAATACTAATAAATAGTATACACGACTAAAGTAAAATATGCAATACCCTAAATAAAAAAAGATTATTGTAATAATAATAAATGTATATATCATAAAAATAAAGTAAATAATATATTTGAGTATAAAGTAAGGAGACAATGTATGGTTTATAAGTTTACCAAAAGTGCTGAAAAAGCAATAGAATTTTCAAAAGAAATTGCAATAAATCTTGGACATAATTACATAGGTACAGAACATTTGCTTTATGGGATTTTAAAAGAAGAAAATGGAATTGCTAGAAAAGCATTAAACAAACAAAACATATATGAAAGTAGTGTTTTAGAAATAATCCAAGATATTATTGGTAAAAACAAAAATTTAGATTTTATTACACTGGGCTTTACACCGAGAGTAAAAAAAATATTTGAAAACGCACTTATAGAGGCTCAAAAATTAGACTCAGATTATATTGGTACAGAGCATTTGCTTATTGGAATTATTAATGAAAAAGACAGTTTAGCAAATGAAATATTAAAAGAACTTAAATTAGATGAAGAAAAAATATATAGAGAACTAGTTAAAATACTAAATGAGATAGATTTAGATGATAATATTGATGAATCATTTGGTGAAAAAAATGAAGTCACACAAAGAATAAAACAGTATGGGACTGATTTAACAGAACAGGCTAGACAAGGGAAATTAGATCCTGTTATAGGAAGAGAACAAGAAACTCGACAAGTTGTAGAAATATTAGCAAGAAGAATTAAAAATAATCCTTGCCTTATTGGTGAACCAGGAGTAGGAAAAACAGCAGTAGTTGAAGGATTAGCGCAAATAATAGTCGAAGGAAATGTTCCTGAAATACTTCAAAATAAAAAAATAATTACTTTAGATATAAGTTCTATGGTTGCGGGAGCAAAATATAGAGGTGATTTTGAAGAAAGAATTAAAAAAGTTTTAAATGATGTTAGAAAATCAGAAGATATTATTCTATTTATTGATGAAATTCATACAATTGTTGGCGCTGGAGCGGCGGAAGGAGCAATAGATGCGGCAAATATTTTAAAACCACTATTAGCAAGAGGAGAAATTCAAATTATTGGAGCTACTACTATTAGCGAATATAGAAAATATATAGAAAAAGATAGTGCATTAGAAAGACGATTTGGAAAGGTTATGATTAATGAGCCCAACTATATTGATACAATTAAAATTTTAAAAGGAATTAGAGAAAAGTATGAAAATCATCATAAAATAAAAATAACAGACGGAGCAATTAATTCAGCTGTTGAGTTTTCTTCAAAATTTATTCCAGATCGTTTTTTACCTGACAAAGCAATTGATTTGATAGACGAAGCCTGTAGTAGAGAAAAAATAGAAAAATGTGCTGAACCAGAAAATTTAAAAAGAATTTATGATAAATTAAAAAAAATAAATGAAGATAAAAATGAATTTGTAAAAAAGCAGGAATTTGAAAAGGCAGCAAAATTAAGAGATGAATACCAAAAAACAAAATATTTTTATGAGTTGAAAAGAAAAGAATGGAAAAATAAATTAGATAGTAAATTATTAAGTATAGGTAGAGAAGAAATAGCAAATGTATTATCTGATAAAACAGGTATAAATGTTAATGAAATAAAAGAAGATGAAAATGTTAAACTTTTAGAACTCGAAAAAAGAATACAAGAAAGAGTGATTGGACAGAAAGAAGCTGTGTCAGCAATTGCGAAAGCTATAAAAAGAAATAGAGTTGGAATAAAAGACCCCGAAAGACCAATAGGATCATTTTTATTTCTTGGACCAACTGGAGTTGGAAAAACTGAACTTGCAAAAACAGTTTCCTGTGTGTTATTTCAAGATGAAAAATCAATGATAAGAATAGATATGTCTGAATACATGGAAAGCCATTCAATTTCTAAACTAATAGGATCTCCACCAGGTTATATAGGATACGATGATAATAATATAGGATTAACTGAAAAAGTAAGAAGAAATCCATATTCAGTTATACTATTTGATGAAATTGAAAAAGCTCATCCAGATATAATGAATGTTTTACTTCAAATTTTAGAAGATGGAAGGCTAACAGATAATCAAGGAAGAATAATTGATTTTAAAAATACTATCATCATTATGACATCAAATATAGGAGCAAGGTTTATAGCTGAAAAAAAACAATTAGGGTTTTTAAACGCTTCAGATTCAGAGTATTTTGATATAAAACATGAAGTGATGAACCAAATAAAAAAAGAATTAAAACCAGAGTTTTTAAACAGAATTGATGAAATAATTATATTTCATAGATTAAGTGAAAGTGAAATGATAAAAATTTTTGATATTTTGCTATTAAAATTGCAAAAAAGATTGGATAGTAAAAAAATAAAATTAGAGGTAGAACAAAATGTAAAAAAGTATATTATAAACAAATGCAATATTAATGAATATGGGGCAAGGCCACTAAAAAGAGCTATACAGAATAATATTGAAGACTTGTTAACTGACAAGATTTTATTTGGAGAAGTAAAAAATGGAATGAATATTAAAATAGAATTAGAAAATGAAAAAATAATTATTTTCGAAAAATAATTTTATATGTTATAATTCTATATATGAAAAATGAAAAAATAATGAGAATAATTGAAAAATATAATATTTTGATAATACTAATTCTTTGTATAATTGCTTCATTAATACTTGGAAGCTTTCAAGAAAGCGAAATTAATCAGTTTGGGAATATGATTACTTTTGCAGGTTTAATGATTTTATTTCTTACATTTATTATATTTGAGAAGAAAAAACTTATTAATAAAAATAATTTAAAGATATTTATAATTGCTTTACTTTTTTTTGTTTATTTAGGATATATATTAAATACTGATTGCGCAACAAGGCAGCATGATACTAGAAGCTTAAATTGGGAAAATGGTGGACATTTGGGCTATATAGAATATATTTTAGAAAACCATTCATTACCAAATTTTAACCCAACTGATAAATGGTGTTTTACTAATCCGCCTTTGTTTTATATTACTTCAACGTTATTTGTTGAATTTCAAAATTTGATTGGTAGACATGAATATCAGGCAATAGAAAACTTGCAATTTTTAACAATGTTTTTTGTTCTAATATTTGATATATATGTTTTTAAAACATTCAAAATATTAAAATTTCAAAAATCAAAGGAATATATATTATTATTTGTGGGGTTGTCTCCATCAATTGTTTATTTATCAGGTAGTTTAAATAATGATTCTTTAGCAATTGTTTTATGTACAATGGCAATATATTATGCAATAAAATGGTATATGGAAGACAAATTATCAGATCTTATAAAAATTGCTTTTACAATAGCTTTTGCTATTATGACAAAAATAAATTCTGCAATTATAGCTATTCCGATTGGTATTTTATTATTAATAAAATTAGTTAATTGTAGAGAAAAGGCTAAAAAAATAATATTATATTATTGTATTTTTGCTTTAATATCATTACCAATAGGACTATGGTTCCCTATAAAGAATTTGGTACAATACAATGTTCCTATAACTTATGTTCAGGAAGTAATAGAAAAAGAAGAAAACGATGGATATATTGGAGAGCATAATTCTTTAGAAAGATTTTTTAAAATTGAATCAAAATATTTAAAAAATATAAACATAACAATAGAAAAAGGAAAATCGGATTATAATATATTTTTAACAACATTAAAGTCGTTTTTGGTAGATGAAAAGGTAGATTATGAAGAGGATATTGTTGTAGAAATTCTGCTATTTATTCTATTTATTATATGCATATTTTTAACTTGCATATTTATATATTCACTTTTTAAAAATAAAACAACAATAATAAATTTATTTTTCTATTTGATTATATTATTTGAATTAGTTTTTTATACTAAATTTTGCTTTGATTATCCATACGTATTTACTATGAATTTTAGATATATAGTTCCAATTATTATACCTTTTGGAATAGGATTATTAGAACTAATGGAAAACAATGAAAAAATGAGAAAAATACTTGAAAATACTATAACACTTTATTGTATAGCTTCAGTAATAATTTTTTTAAGTATTCAATAAAAAATGGGCAGAAAAATCTGCTCATTTTTTATGCTTAAAATTTGCATTAAATGATTGATAAAAAGACAATTTAATGATATAAATAAGAGGTAAAAATTTATTCATAAGAAAGGAAACAAAATGGGCATTTTTAGTAGATTTAAACAAGGCTTAGAAAAAACAAAAAATTCAATAGATGAAAAAATAAATGATGTATTCAGTAATTTTAGAAAAGTTGATGAAGATCTTTTAGAAGAACTAGAAGAAATTTTAATTATGTCAGATTTTGGAATGGAAACTTCAATTAAAATTATAGATGAATTAAGAACAAAAATTAAAAAAGAAAAAATAGAAGATGAAGAAAACGTAAAAAAAGCGTTAAAAGAAATACTAAAAAATGTTTTAGGCTCCTTAGAACCAGGGCTAATATTAAACTCAAAACCGGCAGTTATTCTTGTTGTGGGAGTAAATGGTGTTGGAAAAACAACAACAATAGGAAAATTGGCAAATAAGTTAACTAGTCAAGGAAAAAAAGTTGTACTTGCTGCAGCTGATACTTTTAGAGCAGCTGCTGTAGAACAATTAGAAATTTGGGCTAATAGATCAAATAGCATTATAGTAAAAAGAGAAGAGGGTGCAGACCCTGCATCTGTTGTATATGACGCAATACAAACTGCAAGAAATATTAATGCAGATGTATTAATATGCGACACAGCAGGAAGATTGCATAATAAAAAGTATTTGATGGATGAATTAGCAAAAATAAAAAAAGTTATAGAACGTGAATTTCCAAATACAGATAAGGAAGTCTTAATGGTTTTAGATGCAGAAACTGGACAAAATGCTATTTCTCAAGTAAAAGCATTTAAAGAAACAACAGATATTACAGGTATAGTATTAACTAAATTAGACGGAACTGCAAAAGGTGGAGTTGTTATAGGTATAGTAGATGAAAACAAAATTCCAGTTAAATTTATTGGAGTTGGAGAAGGAATTGATGATTTAGAAGAGTTTAATTCAGATGAATTTCTAAATGCAATTATATAAAAAAGAAAGGAAAAAATATGGACGATAAAAAGAAAAATCAAATAAAAAACAGAATAGTTTTTATTATTATTCTTTGTGTTATATTTTTTATTGGTATTGATCTTAGAGGAAAATATCTTGAAATTAAGGAAATAGGAGAAAACTATTTAAGCGTATTTCTTACTAATCTAAAATATATTTATATTATGACATTTTCAATTAGCATGTTTTTATTTGTCTTTTTTTCAATAAATACAAGAATTATTAAAAATGGATTAAAGAAATTTTTTAATGAAGATAAAAAACCAATGCCCAAACTACCTAATTTTAGTATATGCATAATTATTGCAATTATTGGTGGCCTAATTGGACAAAGATTTTTGATGGAAAGCTATAAACTATTTCTAAATAATTGTCAATTTGGAATTTATGAATCTATATTTGGAAATGATATTGGATATTATATTTTTGTTCTTCCATTTATTAAAAAGGTAATATTCTATGCAATAGGAGTATTTGTATTTGCTCTATTATATACTGCAGTTTATTATGTACTAGCCTTAAATACATATTTAGATGGGGTGGAATTTGAAACATTAAAGAAAAATACATTTATAAAACAGTTAATAGCATTTACCATGATAATAGTATTGCTAATTTCTACTTTAATATGGATAGGCTCTCAAGATGTTTTAACTCAGGAAATGCTATCCTTAAATGATGAAAATGGAACTGAATTAGTTGGAGCCAATATTGCAGATGTTACGATTAAAGTCTGGGGATATAGATTTTTAAGTGTTTTAATAATAATAGATATTTTAATATTGTTTAAATATGTAAGCAAAGGAAACTTTAAAAAGTGTGTTATAACAGTTTCTATAATACCAATTTATCTAATATGCATGTTTTTAGGACTAGTGTATTTAAAGGAAATACATTTTAAAGCAAATGAATTTGACAGAGAAAAACAATATATTGCTTATAATATTGAAAATACAAAAAAAGCATATAATATAGATTTTAACCAAAATGAGCTTGATGAATACGATACTATTACTCATACAGAGGTAGCTGAAAATGATGTTTTAATTGATAACATTCCTTTGATAGATAAAAAAACACTAGAAACATCAATTAATGAACATCAAGACAATAGTGCATATTATAATTACAATAATTCTCATATATCATTATATGATTATGATAATACACAAAAAATTACATATTTAACACCAAGACAAATAATTGATTCTAACAAGTCATATAACAATAGAACATTTGAATACACACATGGATATTCGATTGTTCAAAGCTCAGTAAATGAATTCGATAAAAATGGATATATTGAATACTATAATTATGATATAAATGATGAAAATTTAAAAATAACTGAACCGAGAATATATTTTGGAACAGGAGAAAATAATATTTTAGTAACTAATTCAAAATATGGAAATGAACTAGATTATCCATTAACTATGAGTATAAACGAGGAAAATGTTTATGATGGAAAAGCAGGATTAAATTTAAACTTTTTTGATAGATTAATTTTAGGACTTAAAAATAGAAATATAAAAATAGCATTTTCAGGCTATGTAGATAAAAATAGTAAAATAATAACAAATAGAAACATAATTGAAAGAGCTAAACAAATATTACCAGATATTAAATATGACAATAATCCATATATGGTGATTTCTTCTGAAGGTAAGTTGTTTTGGGTTATTGATGGATATACAATGACAAATAAATACCCATATTCTCAAAGCATGATTGCAGAAATGCCAAATGGGGAAAAAGAAAAAATCAATTATATAAGAAATTCTATAAAAGTATTAGTAAATGCATATGATGGAACAATAAAATTTTATATAACAGACCAATATGATCCAATAATTGCTTCTTATAAAAAAATGTATCCAGGATTATTTGAGGACAATATTTCAGAAGATTTAATTAAACAATTTATTTATCCACAGTATTTATATAATATACAAGCAGAAATAATAAAAATATATCATGATATTAGTGAAGATGTTTTATATAGAGGTGAAGATGTATGGGCAATAACAGCTGAAAGTGCTACAAAGAAAAGTGAAATAAATTCATATTATACTATGGTTAGAACTATAGATAAAAAAGAATATAATTTAGGATTAGTAGTTCCATATACTAAAAATAATAAGCCAAATATAATTTCTTATTTAGTTGGAACTTATGATAATGGAAAACCAAGATTATCGTTATATAAATTTAAAGCAGAAAGTAATGTGGCAGGAACTGTTCAATTGAATAATCAAATTGAAGAGGACGAACTAATCTCAAATCAATTAGAAGCTATTAATGTAACAGGAACAAAACTAATAAAGAATATTTTTATTGTTCCAATAAACAATACCCTATTATATGTAGAACCTGTTTACCAAGTGATGTTAAATGATAAAAGTGAAGTTCCAATACTTAAAAAAGTAATTGTAGCATCTGGAAATAAGGTTGCAATAGGAAATAGCTTAAAAGAAGCAATTAATAATTTATTTACAGATTATTCTGTAGAAATAAAAACTGAAGATGCTGAGAATATTGATTCAGTAATCGAATCAATTATAAAAGCCAATGACAATTTAAAAGAATCAATGGAGCAAAACAATTTTGAACTTATAGGAAAAGATCTTGGAACACTTCAAGATTTAATAAATGAGTTAGATAAATTAAAACAAAAAGAAAAGAAGGAAAAAATTGTAGAAGATACAACTGCAGAAGCAAATGAAACAACTGAATGAAACAATATTTTTTAAATATGATTTAAAAAGTATAACAATGCTTTGTAGCGGAGCACAGTGTGCTCCATAAGAAAATGATATTAAAAAGGAGTTTAATTATGAACCTACCAAACAAATTAACAATATTTAGAATAATACTAATACCAATAATGATAATAATTCCATTTTTAGGAATACAAGGAACATTTTTAAATATTTCAATAGAAAATTGGATTATAGTATTAATATTTGCAATTGCATCATATACAGATCATTTGGACGGAATGATAGCAAGAAAGAGAAACTTAATAACAGATTTTGGAAAATTTGCTGATCCAATAGCAGATAAAGCATTAGTATTATCTGCAATGATAATGTTAGTAGAAATGCAAAAGTTACCATCATGGATACCAATAATTGTTCTTACAAGAGAATTTGTAATATCGGGATATAGATTAGTAGCAGTAGAAAAAGGTGGAACAGTAATAGCAGCAGGATGGTGGGGAAAAATAAAAACAGCGACACAAATGGTAGGAACAATTGCAATGTTTTTAAGTAATTATAAGTTCTTCCAATTTGTAGTAAGAAGATCAAGTACAGAAGTAATAGACTCTATAGGAGTATATATGCCATTAGATCAATACATAATAAATATAATAGGAAGTGTACTAATCGCATTTTCAATATTAGCAACAATAATATCAGCATGGGATTACTTAAAAAATGCAAAACAATTATTTAAAGAAGAAAAAGCATAATATGTTGTTTTTTGATTTAATTAATTTATTTTTTTAAGATATTATTGTTTGAATATGCCGCGCAGCGTTCAACCGAAGCGTAAGCGAAGGGCGCTTGAAGGACTCATCATTGCGGTAGCAGTCCCAAAAATTGAGAAGCAATTTTTGTGGACATTTAAGGAAGATGTCCGATAGCAAGGCTATGAAAATAATAATATATTAAAAAAATAAAGATAAATAAAAAAGTGAGGAAATAAATGAAAAAAGAACAAGCAAAAAAAAGAATAGAAGAATTAAATAAACTAACAGCATATTATGCAAAAAAATATTATGATGATGATGATCCAGAAATAAGCGACTTCGAATATGACATGCTAATGGTAGAATTAAGAAACTTAGAAAAGGAATATCCGGAATTTATAGTAAAAGAATCATTAACACAACATGTTGGAGGAACAGTAAAAGAAGGATTTGAAAAAGTAGAACATGAAGTTCCACTTCAAAGTTTACAAGATATATTTGATTTTGATGAGCTATATGCATTTGACGAAAGGGTCAGAAAAACAGTAAACAATGTTAAATATGTTGTTGAAACAAAAATAGACGGTTTATCTGTAGCATTAGAATATAAAAATGGCGAATTTGTAAGAGGTGCAACAAGAGGAAATGGACAAGTAGGAGAAGATGTAACAGAAAACTTAAAAACAATAAAACATATACCTAAAAAACTAAAAGAGCCAATAGATATTATAGTTAGAGGAGAAGTGTTTATTGGTAAAGAAGAATTTGAAAAAATGAATGAAGAAAGAGAAGAAAATGGAGAATCTCTATTTGCGAATGCGAGAAATGCAGCAGCAGGTTCACTTCGCCAATTAGACAGTACAATAACAGAAAAAAGACCATTAGATATTTTTATTTTTAATGTTCAGAAATGTGATTCCATTAAATTTACATCACATCATGAATCATTATTATATCTTGAAAAAATAGGATTTAATGTAAATCCAGTAAAAGTATTGGTAAATACAATTCCAGAAGCAATAGAAGAAATAAACAAAATTGGAGAAAATAGAGAAGATTTGAGTTTTGGAATAGATGGAGCAGTTATTAAGGTTGATGAGTTAGCTCAAAGAGAAATATTAGGAACAAATTATAAAACTCCAAAATGGGCAATAGCTTATAAATATCCACCAGAGAAAAAAGAAACAATTTTAAAAGATATAGTTTGCCAGGTTGGAAGAACTGGAGTTATAACACCAATGGCAATATTAGAACCTGTTAAAGTTGCAGGTTCGACAATATCAAAAACAACACTTCATAATGAAGACTTTGTAAAAGAAAAAGGATTAATGATAGGAGATACTGTTGTAATACAAAAAGCAGGAGATGTAATTCCAGAAATAGTAGATGCTGTAAAATCAAAAAGAACAGGAAAAGAAATTCCATTTGAAATGCCAAAGGTATGTCCGGTTTGTGGAGCATTAGCAGTAAGAGAAGAGGGAGAAGCAGCGGTAAAATGTATTGGAATAGAGTGCCCTGCAAAACAATATAGAAATATAATTCATTTTGCATCAAGAGAAGCAATGAATATAATGGGACTTGGAGAAAATATTATACAAGAATTCTTAGACAGAAATTTAATTTCAAATATTGCAGATATTTATTATTTAAAACAAGAAGATATAGAAACACTAAAAAAAGATGGAAAAAAATTTGCGAGCAATTTAATAGAAGCAATAAATAATTCAAAACAAAATGATTTATATAGATTAATCACAGGACTTGGAATAGACCATATTGGAGTTAAAGCAGCAAAATCTTTAGCTAAAAGATTTAAAACAATAGATAAAATTATAAATGCAAAATTAGAAGAAATAAATGAAATAGATGATTTTGGGGAAATAATGGCAAAAAGTGTATTTGAGTTTTTTAGCCAAGAACAGACTATAGATTTAATAAATAAACTAAAGACAGCAGGGGTAAATATGGAAGCTCAAATAGAAGAAGGACTAGACAATAGATTTGAAGGAATGACCTTTGTACTTACAGGAGCATTAGATAATTTCTCAAGAAAAGAAGCAGAAGAAATAATAGAAAAATTTGGAGGGAAAACTTCAAGTTCAGTATCTAAAAAAACAACATACGTATTAGCAGGAGAAGACAGCGGAAGCAAACTAACAAAAGCAAACGAATTAGGAATAAAGGTGCTTTCAGAAGAAGAATTTAGAAATATGATTAATTAAATTGTAGGGGTCGCCGTCCACGGCGACCCAAAGAAAAAAGAGGATAATTTAATGGAAAAAAATTACACATTTGAAATGTTTTGGGAAGACCTAAATAATGGGTTTCAAATATATTATACATATATGGAATGCAGATATTTGATATATAAAATGGACAAGAATTGTTATAAAAATGAACTAATAGAAGCAAAGCCCAAATGTCCACATCAAAAATCAGCAATATATACATTAAAAAGAGTAAAAGAATTATTCGAATTCATGGAAAATTTAGAGTATAAATCAATAGAAATATAAAAAAATAAGGGGAAAAAATGGGAGAAGAAAATATTTTAAGACCAAAATTAAATTCAATAGAAGAAGAAATTGAAGAACAATCATTAAGGCCTAAAACATTAAAAGAATATATTGGACAAACAAAAGTAAAAGAAAATATGAAAATATATATAGAAGCAGCTAAGAAAAGAAAAGAAAGTTTAGACCATGTTCTTCTTTATGGACCTCCTGGACTTGGAAAAACAACATTATCTAATATAATTGCAAATGAAATGGGAGCAAAAATAAAAATAACATCTGGACCAGCAATAGAAAAACCAGGAGATTTAGCATCATTGCTTACAAATTTATCTGAAAATGAAGTGCTATTTATTGATGAAATACATAGATTAAATAAAACTGTAGAAGAAATACTATATCCGGCATTAGAGGATTATAGCTTAGACATAATGATAGGAAAAGGACCAACAGCAAAATCAATAAGATTAGATTTGCCAAAATTTACATTAATTGGAGCAACAACAAGAGCAGGATCGCTATCTACTCCACTTAGAGATAGATTTGGAATAGTAGAAAGATTAGATTTATATAGTGCAAAAGATTTACAAACAATAGTAGAAAGATCAAGTAAAATATTAAATATAGAAATAGATAAAGAAGCTGCAATTGAAATTGCAAAACGTTCAAGAGGAACACCAAGAATTGCAAATAGACTATTAAAAAGAGTAAGAGATTATGCAATAGTATTAGGTGATGGAAAAATAGATTTATCTATAGCTAAACAAGCTTTGAAAAAGCTTGAAATAGATGAACTTGGTTTAGATAATACAGACAGAAAAATTCTAGAAACAATAATATACAATTATTCAGGTGGACCAGTAGGAATAGATACTTTGGCTGTTAGTGTAAATGAAGAAGTAGAAACAGTAGAAGATGTATATGAACCATATTTAATGCAAATAGGCTTTATTTCAAGAACGCCACGCGGAAGAATTGCAACAGTACTTGCATATAAACATTTAGGAATAGAATATAAAGAATAATCAGGAGAAAACATGAAAAAAATAATAATTATTGGAGCTGGACCAGCAGGACTTACTGCAGGATATGAACTATTGAGAGAAAAAAATAATGAATATGAGGTTGTAATATTAGAAGCGGAAAAAGATGTGGGCGGAATTTCTAAAACAGTAAAATACAATGGAAACAGGATGGATATTGGTGGACATAGATTTTTTTCAAAGGATCAAAGTGTTATGAAATTTTGGGAAGATTTAATGCCAATACAGGGAAAAGATTCTATAGATGATTTAAAATTAGAAAGAAAAAAACCTTTAAATGAAAATGGTCCTGATCCAGAAAAAGAAGATGATGTTATTTTAATTAGAGATAGAGTATCAAGAATTTATTATTTAAAAAAATTTTTTGATTATCCTATCAGTCTTAAACTTAAAACATTCACAAATATGGGATTAATAAGAACCATAAAATCTGGATTTAGTTACTTAAAAACTATATTTGTAAAAAAACCAGAAACATCATTAGAAAATTTTTACATAAATAGATTTGGGAAAGTTTTATATAGTATGTTTTTTGAAAAATATACAGAAAAATTATGGGGAAGACATCCAAAAGAAATATCAGCAGATTGGGGAGCACAAAGAGTAAAAGGGGTGTCTATTAGTGCTGTTATAAAAGATGCTTTTTCAAAAATATTTGGAAAGAAAAATAGAAAAGTTGAAACATCTCTGATAGAACAATTTTGGTATCCAAAATTTGGACCTGGACAACTTTGGGAAAAAGTTGCAAATGAATTTCAAGAAATGGGTGGAAAACTGTTAAAAGAATATACAGTAAAAAATCTTACTATAGAAAATAATTTAATTAAAAATGTAATATGTGAACTGAGTGGGACAGAAGTAATATTAGAAGGAGATATTTTTATTTCTAGTATGCCAGTTAAAGACTTGGTTTGTGGATTTAGAGGTATAGAGGTTCCTGATAATATTAAAGACATAGCAAAAGGACTTCCATATATAGACTTTCAAACAGTGGGTGTATTAGTTAAAAAAATGAAGTTGAAAAATGAAACTAAAATTAAAACTTTAGGTAATATTGTACCTGATTGTTGGGTTTATGTTCAAGAACCGGAAGTTACTATGCTTAGATT
>JAEEGL010994872.1_pt1 | contig 14263 bp, 11 predicted proteins | sample 9134231 | NCBI WGS metagenome assembly JAEEGL01 (sample SAMN16246548, study PRJNA631951) | gut metagenome | biome: gut microbiome; feature: rumen; material: fiber-attached | host: Bos | place: Iran: Karaj | collected 2018-10 | reverse complement strand
TTTTCCATTTTTTAATTTATTTAATTAAATAATAATTTTATTTGCTAATAAATTGATATTGAATATGGGGATTGGGGATTGGGGATTGGGGATGGGGATTGGGGATTGGGCCCAATCCCCAATCCCCAATCCCCAATCCCCAATCCCCAATCCCCCTTTAAATTTTTTATTTTTTTAATTGGAATAATACTTATTAAAATATTTTTTATTTTAATTATTTTTTCTCTTAATTTGTCTCTTAATAAAAAATAAAAAATAATTATTAACTGGGATATTTTTATAAATTATCTTTAAAAACACTTATTATATTTTCTTTATTTTCTTCTTTTATATTATATTTAATTTCTGAAAAACAAGGAAAATAAGAATTTATTTTTAAATTATTATTTAAGTGATTGAATTGTTTTTCTTCTTCAAATGAAAAATTCGAAACTTCTTTTTTCATTTTATTCTTATTTTTCCTATAATAATCTAATTTAACTCTTTCAGATTTTGGAATTTTCATTAAACTTGAATTAATAATAAATTTATTATAAGAATCTTTATTTTCTTCTTTTTTATTCATACTTATTGTTGTCTTAATTTGATTTTTTATTTTTTCTTTATCAAAAAAGAAATTATTTATAATATTTGGAAATATTTTAAGACCAATATTATATTTTTTTTGAGATGAAATAATTTTAGATATATTTAATTTAGAAGATTGATATAAACTGTTCGTTAATATTTCACTTTTATTGCTATTATTATTTAAAGAAGAATTCAGTGAAAAATTTTCATCTAAATAAAAATCTGAAATATTATCTTCTAAATATAAACTTTTACCCATAATATGTTTATAATATTTATATTCTTGTTTTTGAGAATAAGGACAATTCGAATTTTTAAAATCATTCTCTTGCATTTCATTAAAAATTGGAAATTCTTTACTTAATGAATTGTTCATTTTTTTAAATTCAAAATTTTAATCATTTCTAATAAATAAAAATTATTATTATTAAATTAATTATGTTAGAATTTATATTATTTTAAAGAAATTTTTAAGTTTTTATATTTAAAAAAATTAAATTAAAAATGATTTATTTAAAATCTTATTTATGCAGAATATGTTGTAATATCATATAAATCATCAACATTACCTTCATTTTTTTGAAATATTTCTTTTAATCTAAACATTAAATATACTTTATAAAGACATTCTAATAAACCAAACCAATAAATCAAATTATGCATAAATGAAAGAGATTTCCAAAATTTATTAGAATTATTTCCATGAGTCCAAACAAATAACATTATTAATAACCATAAAATATCAAAAAAACATAATAAAGCATAAAGATGAATTATAATTTTTAATATTAATTTTTTGAAATTATCATAATAATATATTGTTATTATTAATATTGCTATTGCCCCTATTAAATTATAATCTGTTCTTGATAAAGATGAAAATATTGATAATACTATTAATATCCAAGCTCCTAATTTTATTTTTTGTTTTTCATTTTTTTCCTTTTCTTCCATAATTAATTTAAATTAAAAAAAATAAATTTTATCATTAACATTTGAATAAATTCATATTTTAAATTAATAAATTAAAAATTAGAAAAAAATATTCACTTTTTAAAACTTGATTGATTTACACTGAATAATATACAACAAATTTTAAAAAAATAATAATAAATCTAAATAAATATCTTTTTGAAAAAAGGATGATAAAAAATGTCTCAAAGTAAATTAAAAGTATATATAATAAGAAAATATAAAATTTCCTCTGAAAAACCAGAACATGAAATATCAATAAATTTTCCAGAAGATTCAACATATGAAGAATTAAAAAAAGAAATAGAAAAAAAATATCCAACAATATTTAAAAAAGAATTTATATTATCAGTAAATGGATATAATCCAATTTTATCTTCTAAAATAGATAAAAATATTTCATTGATAAAAATATTTGAGCAAAATAAAGAAGAAATAATTGATATAAATCACAATGATAATTTAACTGATGATGAAGATATATCAAATGAAGAAGAAGAAGAAGAAGAAGAATGTTCCTGTGATGTTTATGGACAAACTTTAGATAGTTTATTAAATAACCAAAAAAAAAATTTAGGAAAAAAAAGAGATAGAGAAAAAAATAATAATAATGATTTTATTAATGTTATTGAATTTGATAATAATTATGAAGTTATTTCTGATTTTGCTCCCACAAAAAAAGAATTATATGATATTTTTTTCACGAACAAAAATTCTCCTATTCAATATAAAAATAATAAATTAATAAAAAAAATTTTTGACCCTGAAAAATTTATAAAAAAGAATAATATTAATAAAAAATTTTTAAATATTGAAGAATTAACTTTATGTTCAATCGAAAGTACTTTATGTTCAAATAAAACAAATGACTATGAAATAAAAGAAGAAAAAAATAATAAAAATGATATATTAGAAGATTTAAAAATAAAAACAGAAAAAATTAATAAAGAAACATATGAGGATAATTTAAGAACAAAAGAAAAAGAAACAATAAAATTTGAAGAAATAAAAAATGAAAAGACAATAAATAATATTAAAGAAGAAAAAGATTATTATATTAAGAAAGAAAGAGAATATAACAATATAAAAAATGAATCTTTAAATAAAATAAAAAATGATGAAATTGAAATTATTGAAATAAAAGAAGAAATAAATGAAAAAAATGAAGAAGAAAAAATAAAAGAAAAAAATACAATAGAACTAAATTTAAAAAGGAAAAAAGAAGAAGAAATAAAAAAAGAAAAATTTTGTCATATTATCGATATAAACACAATAAACATCAAAAAAATATTAGAAGAATATTTTAATTGTGTAAAAATACCATCATTTGAATTAAGAATTAAATATTCAAAAATAATAAATTATTTGAGAAATAATTACAAACCAGAAAAATATGAAAAAAGATTAAATTTTATATTTGATTTAGATAATACTTTAATTCATGGTTATGCATCAAAAGGGAAAAAAATAAATCATTTTCAATTAGATTATCATTATAAATATGAAGAATTTACATTTGGAATAAATCAATTCGATTTTTATTTCCATATAAGAAAAGGAATAGAAAAATTATTTGAAGAAATAAAAGAAATTGGATATTTTTATATATATACTTTAGCAGTTTATAATTATGCTTTAATAGTAAAAAAAAAAATAGAACAATTATGTGAAATTACTTTTGAAAAAATGATAACAAATGAAGGAAAGAACAAAACAAAAAATATTGAGAAATTATTTATTAAAGAAGAAGAAAAAGATAAAACTTTAATATTAGATGATCTAATAACAGTTTGGGAAGGATCAACAAAAAATTATAATGTAATTCCTTCAATGATATATTTAAATACAACAATAAATAGATTTATTAATGAATCATATGAAAATAAAATAATAGAAAATGAATATAAAAATTATGAAAAAGGTTATTATAATTATATTGATATTGATGATGATTGGTTAAATAATAAAATACTAAGTATTCCAATTCCCTTTTTTAATAAAAGAAATAATCAATTTTATCATATTGAAAATGAACAAAATAAAAAAAATCAATTAGAATATATTGGTAAAATATATAAAACTGTTTATAATATTCTTGATTTTATTAATTTAAAAACTATGATTTGTGTAAAAATGATTAAAATGGTTATTTTTGCAGGAATGATTTTTAATATTGATTTTTATGTTCAAAATCAAGAACATTATGATATTTTATTTCAATTAATTACTGTTTGTGGAGGTGAAATTGATAATCATAAAGATACTTATTTAGATTATTATGATGAATATATTTTTGTTTGTGATGGAAATTTAAATTCTAATCAATTAAGAAATGATATTGAAAAAATAAAACAAAAATATCATAATTTCTTCCTTGTTAATGAATCTTATATTTTTGATTGTAATTATTGTATTACTAAATTTTCTCCTCAAGAATATGAAATTAGCATATAATATAAAAAAATTATATTATTAATTTTTAAACTCATTAAATAATTTCTTAATTAAAAAAAAATATAAAAAAAAAAACTTTAAAAGAAAAAAAAATATTTAAAAAAAATGTGAATAGAGATGAAATAAGAGAAGTGAAAGAAAATTTTGAGGATCCTTCAAAATATTTATCTTTGGATTCTCGAATAATAGTAGGATTTCTTCACTTTAATCAAAGAAACTTCATTATATAATAAATTAAATGTCAAAGAAAAAAAAAATTTTTTCAAAAAATAAAAAAGAAAATAAAGAGTAAATAAAAGAAAATTTAAGTTCTAAAGAAAAAATATCAGATAATAATAAAAGAATAACATCATGAACAATAAAAAATCAATTTATAAAACAAGACGATGAACAACAAATAATAAAAATAATATTATATCTTCATTAAATAATTATAATATAAAACACATTTTAATATAACACCATTGAGTAATAATATTCATTATCTATTAAAATAAAAAGTCGAATTATATGATGTTTTCAATAAATCAAAATTAAGAGAAAAAGAATTTTTAAATAAAGGAACAAATAAATTAATTACAGAAACAGTAAGAGAAAATACAAAAGAAAATTATAAATATCAAGAAAAATTATTAAAATTATATGTAAATAAAAAAATAAAAACATTAAAACATCAAAAAAATTAAGTAAATCATTAAAAAGAAAAGAAAAAGATTTATTTTTAATAAAATAGAAGAACAAGATTAAAAAATCACATGATAGAAATAATTATTGGATGTTTAATTTAAGAAGAAAAAAAATTAGATAATATTAGAGTTAATTATATTAATGTTGGAACTAAAGAAAAAGAAATTTGGAAACCTGTTCCTGAATTTCCTATTAAACCTTATGAAATTTTTTTAAATCCTTAAAGTTAAGTTCAAAATAAATTTTCTAATTTTATTCATGAAGATATTTCTGTAATAAAACTAAAAGGTTAAAATTTAAATCCCTGTTATGAATTATATTAATCAAATAACTATTCAAGGAAAAAATATAATGAAAGAAGAGTTTAATAATTTAAATCAATATATCTTGAATGAAAAATTAAGATTGTTTATAGATTCCTTTAGAAGAAAAAAAATTGCATAAATGATTTAATTTGTAAACACAATTATGAAAAACCTAATTTACAAATTTGTAAATTTGGTTTAAATAGTATTAAAACAGTAAAAAAAATAAAGTTTCTTCATCAAGAACATATTATTATTAAAAAGTTAACAAAAAATGATATGTTCTTTATCATAAATGAATAAAATTCATTTCATTTATTATTAATATATATAAATATTAAACGTAAATTTTATATTTTTTCTTCATTATAATTAAATGACCCTTTGAAAAAAATTTTTACAAAAAAGGAATGAATAAAACAATAAAATAAAAGTCAATTAAAATATAATTAAAAAATGTCAGAAAAATATCAAAACAATCAAAATAAAAATCAAACAACAAATTCAAATTATCCAACAGCAAATTCTTCAATAGACACGAATGATCAATCAGGAATAATAGAAGTATATTCAGATAATTTTATAGAAGAAATAAAAAATATGAGTTCTCTTTTAGAAGAATATAATTATATAGGAATGGATACAGAATTTCCAGGAACAGTTTATTTAATGAATAACTATACAACAGATTTTTATTATAAAACAATGAAATTAAATATAGACTCATTAAAATTAATTCAATTAGGAATAACATTAACAAATTCAAAAGGTGAATATCCAAAAAATTATCCTTATCATACATGGCAATTTAATTTAGAATTTGATATATCAAAAGATAAATATTCTCAAAATTCTTTAAATTTATTAATAAATTCAGGAATAGATTTTAATAAATTAAAAAAGAAAGGAATAAAACATAAAGAATTTGCAGAATATTTAATGATAAGTGGATTAGTATTAAACCCAGATATTTATTGGGTAAGTTTTCATGGTTCATATGATTTTGGTTATTTACTTCATTTATTAATAAATGCTCCTTTACCTGAAAATGAAAATGATTTTACTAATGAATTAACTGTTTTTTTCCCTAATCATTATGATATTAGAATTTTAGTTCAAGGAAATGAAAAATTACAAGGAGGATTAAATAAATTAGCTCAATATTTAGATATTTTAAGAGAAGGAAAAACTCATCAAGCTGGAAGTGATTCTCTTGTTACTATTGATGTGTTTTTTAAATTATTTAAAAATTCTATTCTTAATCAAAATAAAATTCATCTTTCTAAAAATATTCTCTTTGGATTAGGATTAGGAAAAGATGATGATGAAACTATTTTATATACTAAATTTGGAAATGGAATTAATTTCGGAAATGTTAATCAAAATTTAATGTATATGAATACTATTAATTATTATCAATATCAAAATAATCAAATGATGCTTAATATCAATAATTTAAATATGAGGAATTGTGAAAGAAAAGGAAGTAATAATAATTTAATTTCTTCGAATAAGGTTTCTTAGATTATTAGGAAATTATTCATTTCTTTTATATATATATTAATTATTATTATTATATATATATTTGAAAAGACTTTTATTCTTTAGTTGTTAAATTTTAAAAAAATTTTTTTTTTTTTTTAAATTATTATTTTAAAAGTTTATGTAAATTGGAATCGATTAAAGTGGTCAAAATTTGTTTTGTTTTAATCATGATTATATTTAAATATAATAAAAAGTAATTTAATTTTGTTTTTTTATGTTTAAAAGTTTATGATATATAATATTTCTTTTTTTTTATTTTATTTTTTTGTTTTTGTTCTTAAAATCCCCAAATTTGTTCATTTGCATAAGCAATATATAAAAAACCATCTTCGTCTTTAAATTTCTCATAAATTTCAGAAAATAATTGTGTTCCAATAATAGCATGTTTACCATTAACAACGAAGAATAAAGCAGATTCTTTATTTAATTTTAATTTTCTTCTTATTAAAGTTTCAAATTGAGAAACATTCATTTCTGGATTTACTAAAAATTTTGTTTTTTCCATTTCTACTATATCACTTTTTGGATCTTTTTCACATATTATTGGAATTTTATCATTTGTTGATGATTTTACTTTATTAAATTCTTCTTTTCTTTTCTCTAAATTTAATGCCTTTTTATATTTAAACTCCATTTTTTATAATAAATTATAAAAACGTAAACTGAGGTAATTTTTAATCCAAGATTAATTTAATTTTAATTCAATAAAAATAGTTTATAATATCATAATAATTTTTTAATATAATAAAAATTTAAATTAATTATATTAATATATATATAATCAAATTAATTTAATTGAAATAGATGAAAAAGCTTTTAAATATATTTTTTTTAAAAATAAAATTTAACTTATTTGTTAAATGAATGATTCAAAACATCAATCAAAAGATGAGATAATAAACGATTTACAAATGAAAATAATAAAATATGAAAAATTATTGAAAACAAAAAATAAAGAATTAATATCTTTAAATAGTATAATAAATAAAAATTTAGAAAGAGAAAAAATTCAAACTCCAAAAAATAAAGAAAAAATAGAATATTATACAATAGATTCTTCAGAAATAGAAGATTTAAAATTAAAAGAAATAAAAGAAAACTATGAAAAAGATATCAGAAAAAAAAATGAAATGTTAGAAGAACTTCAAAAACAAATTAAATATAAAAATAAAGAATTAGAAAAAATAAACGACTTATATATTTTAAATAAAAATAGTAAAGATATAATAAAATATCATATTAAATCAAAAGAAAAAGAAAATAATGAATTAAAAAATAAGAATCAAGAATCTGAAGAAAAAATAAAAAAATATAAAAAAATGATTGAAGAATCTCAAAGTGAAATAAATAGAAATAAAATTGAAGAAAAGGAAAAATTAATTGAAGAAAAAGATAATAAAATAAAAGAACAAGAAAATATAATTTTTGAAAAAGAAAAAATTATTTTTGAAAAAGAAAATAAAATAAAAGAAAAAGAAAATATTATTTTTGAAAAAGAAAATATAATTGAAAAATTAAATAAAGATTTAGAAAAAATAAATAAAGATTTAGAAAATTTAAATATAAAATATAATATATTATTAGAAAAAACAAAAGAAAAAGAAAAAGAAATTTCAGAACATAAAAGAAAAGTTTCAACAATAGAATATGAATTAAATAAAACAAAACAAGAAAATTTTTCAACAATAGATTTATTAAAAAAAGAAAAAAGAAGTTTAAGTTTAGAAAAAAAAAATTTCGAACAAGAAAAATTAGCAATTGAAAGTAAACATAGAGAAGAAATTGCTCATATTAATTTTGAAACTTATTTAAATTTAAATGAAGCTAAATTAAATCTTGAAAAAAAAATTTCTGAATTAAAAATTTCTAATTTTGAATTAAGTGATTTAGTAAATAAAAAAAATAAAGAAATTAAAAAATTAAAAGAAGAAATTGAATTTTTTAAAACTAAAAATAATAATAATAAATTAAGTGAAATAAGTGATAATAAAAATTTTCAAATTGAAAATAAAACAATCAGTCATCCTTTTAAATTTGGTTTTTTTAGTTATTTAAAAAATGAAAATGAAGAAATTAAAAATAAATCTTTTAAAAAAGATAATAATAATAGTAATTGTAATAATAATAAAAATGAAAAATCAAGAATGAATCAATATAATTTTATGGAAGAAGATTTTTCAAATTTAAATTTTATAAAAAATGAAAATGAAACTCAATTTTTAATGAATAATAATTTAAAAAATAAAATAAATAAAAAAGAAAAAGCAATGAAATCTGTTTTTAAAAATAATATTTTTAATTTAACTACTAAAGATTTATGGAAAAAAAATTCTAAAAGAGGAAATCCTATTTCTCCTCGGAAAAATATATTAAATGATAAATTAGATAATTTATATAAAACAACTAAAAATAATAATCTTCCTTTTGTTCATTCAAAATCAATAAAAAAATAAAAATATATTTTGGAATTCAAAAAAAAAAATATTAATTAATCTTCTTCTTGTTAAAATATATAATAATAAATGAAATTGAATTAATTTTTTTTAATAAAATTATGTATATATATATTATATTTTATTGAAATTTTAAAATATAAATTCTTTTCTTTTAAATTTCCCAAAATTAAAAATTATAATTATATAGATATATTCTCTTTTTAAATAAATAAAATGGCAGATCCAATATCTCATCAAATGTATATAAAACAATTAGAAAAAATAAAAAATAGAGAAAATCTATATCTTCCAAAAGAAAATTCTATAAAAAAAGAATTAAAAGAACTAAATGAAAAAATAATTAAATTAGAAAAAGAAATTAAAGATAATGATAGAATTATCAAAAATATAAAATCAAAGAAAAATAATAAAATAAATAAAAATAATGAATTTGTATCTGAAGTAATTAAGATTCAAAATGAACAATTAAAAAAAGTCATCGAACAAAATAAAATTCTAAAAAATGAACTAAGAGAAGCAAAAAAAAAACAAAATTTATATAGTCAATAAATAATTATATATTTACAAATTTTATTTTTTTATTTTTCAGTTTCTTTTTATATTTTTATACATTCTTAAATATTATAAAAGTAAATGGAAGAATTTAAATCAATTATTAATAATATATTAAAAAAATATTATAATTAAGAATAATAATCATTAATTAATAATAATATCATTTTGAAAAAGAATGATTCAATTGTTAATATTATAAAAAATTAATTAAATAAAAAATCTAAATAAAAGTTTCAATTATTAAAATAAAATTTTTGATAGAATAATAGAATTTATAAATAATAAATAATGAAAATTGTTAATAATAATTAATTTTAATAACATAACATCCATGATCAGTAGAAATACAAACGAAATTTTTATTGCATTTAATATAATAAGCATACCCCATAGAAAAAAACATTTTTTTTTTTTGTTCTTTATTAATTTCTTTAATGTCATATAAATTAAATTTTTTACTAAGAATATTATTTTCATAAAAATTTACATTACCATCAATATCTAAAATAGCAATAATTCCATTAAAATTTTTATTAGAAGTATCATTTGATACTTTATTAATTGAATTATTATTTTCTTTAATCGTGTCATTTTCATTAAAATTTCCAGTTGTTATATTTTTTACTTTTAATATTTCATCATTTTCTTTTAAACTATTATTTTTTTCAATTAACAATTCATCATTTTTATCGTATTTAAGAAAATAATCAATTGCTATTATTTCATCACCAATACTTTTAAAACTTTTAATTAAAGTAAATTCATTATTAATTTGTCTTATTTCACATTTATTTAAATCTCTTACTAACAAAATATTATAATCGTTAATAATTTTACAATGACTTATATGACCAAAATCTTTATTTAATTTCATTTTTAAAGGAGTTTCATTCTCATTTAAAATATTTTTAATACATAAATTTCTTTCCTTATCAGAAAGAAATTCAACCCAAATAAAATATGATCCATTAAAATCTAAAGGAATAGAATAATTAGTCATTTCAAGATGAAAATTAATTTTTTGATCATTTTCAAAATTTGTTAAAAGACAATAAGCATCATAATTATTTATTGTTATATCTCCTTCTTCTTGAGGAGCAAGTTCAATTGACATTAAATAATTTTTTGACATTAAACAAATCATATTTTCACATTTTGTACTATGAAATAATTCATTTTTATGATTTTTTATTTTTAATATTGGCTCTGTATTATTTAATTCAGATTCATATTTTAATATTTCATCATCACCAATTGAAGCATAAAAATAATTTTCTGATTCATCAAAAATTATTCCTGTTATATTTTCTGGAGATAATTCTTTTACTAATGTTATTTTTTTATCTATTAATGATAATAATGATAAATTTCCCATCATTGTTCCTATTACAATATTTTTCTCTGATAAACCTATTGAACTTATTGGATCAGCTAAATGAATTTCTATTAAGGAAAATAGAGAAAAATTTTCTTTTTTCATTTTTTTTTAAACAACGAAAAAATATTTAAAATTAAATAAGCTAATATACCTTTAAGATTTTTATATAAATAATATTATATTATTAAAATATTTAAAGCATTTCTAATTCAGAAACAGGAACTTTAATAGTTGTTTGTATTAAAGGAGAATTTTTAAATTTATCCATAATAATAATTTTTATCATTCCAGAAGAACCATTTTCACTTATATTTTTAAAAGGAAGAGAATATTTAATAGGAACATGAGGCATAATAATACTTAAAATAATATTTTCTTTATCAAAATAAAAAAGTTTCCTATTAAAATCTAAAGTTAAAACTGCATTTATTATAGGTTCATGACCAGAATTATCTAAAATTAAATTTAATTTAAAATTTGGTCCTAATCCTTCTAAAGAACCAGAAATTTTAATTGTACTTGAAGAAGAATAATTTTGAGGTGCATTTCCTATTTTTAACATTTTAACATATGAATCCATTGCTTTATATCTTATTCTTAATAAATCATTTTGAAATATATTTTGCATATTGAAACTATTTTCTTTTTCCCTTTCTACTAAATCTAAAAATAATACACTTTTTTTTGGAACTAATATTTTACCTTCTTCTTTCTTTTTTTCTTCATATTTTATTTCTGAAAATTTAATATCATTTCCAAAGTTTTTTATCATTATTATTCCTGAATAAGTAGATAAAACTAAACAATCTTCTGTCATTTGAAATTTACCATATTTCATTCCAAAAATATTATCATGTACATTCAGAATTATAATTAATTTTTTATCATTATAAAATCTAACTTCTTTATTTTTCAAAGCAATTATTATTATATTTAAATCTTCACTTTTTCTATAATAAATTTCCATACATGTTATTATAGATGGTTGATTTATTTTAAAAACAATATTTCCTGATAAAGAATAACTAATATAATTATTTCCTATTGTTCCAATATAAAAATTGTTTTGAGCGATAAGTAAATTTACTAAAGGTTGTGGCATAATAAATTTATTTAATATTGTATCTTTTTTAAGAATATAAACATTACATCCTCTATCACTTACAAAAATTTTATGCTCAGCATTATAACATCCTTGAGTTTCAATTATAAAAGGAACTTCATATATTCTTTTTTTTAATAAAGGTGTTTTATTGTTATGATCAATCACAAAAATTAAACAATTTTCTGTTCCAACTATTAAATAACTTGAAGCTTTTAAATCATTAGGATTATCCTTTTTAATATAATTTATACAAGTAATATAATTTCTAATTAAAACTTTAGTAGTTTTATTATCTTCTAAAAATTTTAATTGATCTTCTTCAGTTTTCAAACTTAATAATTCTAAAGTCATTTGTGATAAAGGTTCATTTTTATTTTCTTTAACTTTATTACGATTACTTTTATTATTATTATCATTATTTTCATTATCATTATCATTACCATCATCATTAACATTATCATTATCATCATCATCATCAAAATTAATATCAACTAATCTATCAGCTAAATTTTGTAATTGATTAAGGCAATTATTCCCATCAATTAAGCCATTATTATATTGTTGATAAATAGAACTTTCTTCTCCATTAATTTTTTGATCAGGTAAAGGATATTTAATAATACCTTTTAAATTTTTATAAATAAAAATAGTATTTCCTCCAGCTACAGCTAATAAAGGAATTATATTTTTTGTAGAAGGCTCATCACCATAATAAACTACTAATCCAGCAGGAAAAATAGATAATTTAGATTCATCTTGTAAAACATTTCCTTTGAATATTTTTAAATTTTTTGAAGTGTCTATTACTATTAATCTATAATTATTATCTTGAAGAATATCACCTAATGCTATAAATGTATTAAAAGCTCTTATTCTTGCTATATTATTTATTAATATTTCACGTATTGGGGGCCCTTTTATTATTCCACTTGCTACATTTTCTACTTTTGGAACTTGGGATGATGACTTTGAAGTTGGCTTAGTTGTTGGTTTAGAAAAGGGCATTGTTGGAGGGTAAAAAAACATTTTTTTTTTATGATATACTTTTTTAAATTTAATTTTTTATTTATTTTTTTATTATTGTAATATGTTAATAAGAAATAATAAATAATCAAAATGAGAATAATGTAATTATTTCTCAGGATAATTATAATAATTCAATACAATATTTAAATCAATTAAATAATATTAGATAATTTCAAGTATGAAGAACATGATTTAAATAATTAAAAGATTCTTATCAAAAAAGAAGTAATTAAAATGAAGAATTAATTAAAAGATTAAAGATAATAAGAATTTTATCAGAAGAAAATGAAGCTTTTATTATAAATAGAAAAGAAGGACTTTTAAAACAATAATTTAATTTAATTTCAAAGTACAGAATTTCAGAAAATATTATAAATTTAAAGAAGAAAATAAAGAATTAAAATTAATAACAGAAGAGAAAGAAAATAAAATAAAAGAATAAAATGAAAATACAGCAAAAATAGAAGAAGCATTAAAAAAAAGGAGAAACAAATTTTCCCAATTAAATATAAATTTAGATGAAATTTTACAAAAAGAAGAATTAAAAAAAGAAAATAAATTAAAAAAAGATTTATAAATAGAAAAAGCAATAAAAAAAATAAAACAAATAATGAAATAAACACACAAAAAATGAAGAATTAATTCAAATAAAAAGATGAAATTAATATTTATTAATTTAATTAGAAGAAAATCCAATTTATCTCCTAGAATGGCTGAATGATAAGAAAATATTGATTTCAATCATAAATTTTGTCACCAACATTTAAATATTAATATTGATACTAATTTTTTAAATAATATTGACTATGAAAAAAAAGTCATTGATGATTTAGATAATAATCATCATAGTTTTAATGAAAATAATGCTTTAGATAATAATTATTATATTAATTAGTATTTCAATATATTGAAGATATATAATTTGGATTTTTTATTTATTTTTAATTTGTTAAAAACCCAAATCGAATAAAATTTATTTTAATTATTTAATTTTTTTTTTATCTATCCTTAGATGGAATCTAATAATGATCTTCAAACAGAAGAAATAAAAGAAGAAAAAAAAGAAGAAATGAAAGAAGACAACAAACAAGAAAATAAAGAAGAAATGAAAGAAGATAATAAACAAGAAAATAATGAATAAAATAAAGAAGAAAAAAAAGAAGAAAATAAAGAAGAAAATAAAGAAGAAAATAAAGAAGAAAAAAAAGAA
>JAEEGL010427131.1_pt1 | contig 14263 bp, 9 predicted proteins | sample 9134231 | NCBI WGS metagenome assembly JAEEGL01 (sample SAMN16246548, study PRJNA631951) | gut metagenome | biome: gut microbiome; feature: rumen; material: fiber-attached | host: Bos | place: Iran: Karaj | collected 2018-10 | reverse complement strand
GGCCTCGGTTCAAAGGACGTAACTCCGGGCCAGATCCTCGCTGCATTTGATAACTTAAAGGCAGCAGAGCCAAAGAACAACTTCGCTCTCGGCGTAGTTGACGACGTTACAGGCCACTATCTCCCAAGCCTGCCTGAAATCGACGTAGCAGGTGAAGGAACTATTTCCTGCAAGTTCTGGGGTCTCGGCGCAGACGGCACAGTAGGCGCAAACAAGAACTCCATCAAGATTATAGGCGACCACACCGACATGTATGCTCAGGCATACTTCCACTACGATTCAAAGAAATCCGGCGGTGTGACCCAGTCCCACCTGAGATTCGGCAAGAACCCTATCAGATCCACATATCTGGTAAAGACAGCCGACTTCGTAGCCTGCCACAATCAGGCATACCTCAAGATGTACGACATCCTAAGCGACATCAAGGACGGCGGCACATTCTTACTCAACTGCGAGTGGCACACTGTAGAAGAACTCGACAAGAACCTGCCGGGCGATGTAAAGCGCGCTCTCGCACAGAAGCACGTTAAGTTCTACGTTATCGACGCAGTAGCAGTCGGCGCAGAGCTCGGCCTCGGCAACAAGACAAACGCAGTGCTGCAGGCAAGCTTCTTCAAGCTCGCAAAGATAATTCCTATTGACGACGCTGTAAAATATATGAAGGAAATGATCGAGCACTCCTACGGCAAAAAGGGCGAGGCCATCGTAAAGATGAACTACGCTGCCGTAGACGCAGGTCTCGACAAGGCTGTGGAAATTGCAGTTCCTGCAGAGTGGGCGAACGCAAAGGACGACCCTGCACAGGCTGACAATGCTCCTGAGTTCGTAAAGAAGGTTGTACGCCCTATCAACGCTTGCAAGGGTGACGATTTGCCTGTATCCGCATTTGCCGGCCGTGAGGATGGTCATTTCGACCTCGGCACAGCAGCTTATGAAAAGCGCGGTGTAGCTGCAACAGTTCCGCAGTGGGATGCAAGCAAGTGTCTCCAGTGCAACCAGTGCGCTTATGTATGTCCGCACGCAACAATCAGACCTGTTCTTCTGACTGAGGAAGAGGCAAAGAAGGCACCTGCGGGCTTTGGCGCAGTGGACGGCAAGGGTAAGGGCATCGACCAATATAAGTTCAAGATTCAGGTTTCGCCGCTCGACTGTCTCGGCTGCGGCAGCTGTGCACATGTTTGCCCGGCAAAGGAACCTGCTCTGACTATGGTACCGCTTCACACTCAGCTGGGCGAAGCAGCAAACTGGGATTATGCAATGACAGTTTCCGAAAAGGAAAACCCTCTCGACAAGTACTCCGTAAAGGGAAGCCAGTTCGAGAAGCCTCTCTTCGAGTTCTCGGGCGCATGCGCAGGCTGCGGCGAAACTCCTTATGTAAAGCTGATTACACAGCTCTTTGGCGACCGTATGCAGGTTGCAAACGCAACAGGCTGCTCATCCATCTGGGGAGCATCGGCACCAAGCATGCCATATACAAAGAACAGCAAGGGCCAGGGTCCTGCATGGTGTAACTCACTCTTTGAAGACAACGCAGAGTTTGGTCTCGGTATGTACACAGGCCAGAAGCAGCGCAGAGAAAGAGTTGCCGAAGCAGCAAGGACACTTGTTGAGAGAAAGGCTCCTATTGCAAAGGAAGCACAGGCTTGGCTCGACACAATGGAAGACGGCGAAGCTTCAAAGGCTACAGCTGCTGCATTCCTCGAAGCGGTTAAAAGCTGCAACGGCGGAAACTGCGACGATCCGATCAAAAAGACGATTCTCGAAGGAGCAGACCTCCTTGTTAAGAAGAGCCAGTGGATCTTCGGCGGCGACGGCTGGGCTTACGATATCGGCTATGGCGGTCTCGACCACGTACTCGCTTCAGGCGAGGATGTAAACGTACTCGTACTTGATACTGAGGTTTACTCCAACACAGGCGGACAGGCCAGCAAGTCCACGCCGACAGGTGCGGTTGCAAAGTTTGCCGCATCCGGCATGAAGACAAAGAAGAAGGACCTCGGCATGATGGCAGCTTCCTACGGCTATGTATATGTCGCACAGGTAGCAATGGGTGCAAACCAGGCACAGCTCATCAAGGCTCTGAAGGAGGCTGAGGCTTACCACGGACCATCGCTTGTTATCGCATACGCACCTTGTATCAACCACGGCATCAAGGGCGGCCTCGCAGGTGCACAGGAGCGCATAAAGAAGGCTGTAGAATGCGGATACTGGCATATGTGGAGATTCAATCCGGATCTCAAGGCAGCAGGTCAGAATCCGTTCATCCTCGACTCCAAGGAACCTGATCTTTCGAAGTTCAGAGACTTCCTGATGAACGAAGTTCGTTACAGCTCACTGCTCCGTGCATTCCCTGACACAGCAGAAGCACTTTATGCAAAATGCGAAGCTGAGGCAAAGGAACGCTACGAAGGCTATGTGAACATGGCAGCGGGAAAATAGTCCAGAGGTACATCCGGGACAGAAAAAAGCCTTAGAACGTAAAATAAGGGCATATAAAGGGCAACCTCTTTCGGGGTTGCCCTGTTTTAATGCGCATACATATAAGACTAAAAAAAGACGGTCTCGAAAGACCGTCTTTAATTGCATTTGTAAGTTTATTTCCTTTAGGAATCTTAGAACCAACCAAGTCCGAAGAAGGAGCTGATCTGACCTAAGAGAATGAAGAGCATTCCGATAGGAGCAATGATCTTGAAGCAGAACATTGTATATCCTGCAGCCTTCCAAACGTGGCCACCTTCTGAAGCTTCCTGCTCTGCCTTGATCCACTGAGGTCCGAGCTTCCAACCGATGATGAGTGACATGCACAGAGCACCGAGAGGCATCAGGATACCTTCTGACCAAAGATCGAAGAAGTCGAGCCAGCAGAATCCCATTGGCTGTGGAAGTCCACCGCCACCGAGAGCGTCTGCGGAAACGAGTGAAGATGTAGCGAGGATAACGATAGCTTCTACTACGCAGATAACCTTTCTGTTACCAACCTGTCCCTTGCGCTCCTTCATATCGATTACAGAAGCTGCTGCAACCTCGAGGAGGGAAATGGAAGAAGTGATAGCTGCTACGAATACCAGGAAGTAGAAGAGGAATCCGAACAGTGCGCCCATGAAGCCGCCCATGTGGTTGAATACGTTCTGGAGAGTCATGAACAGGAGTCCAGGACCACCGGAAGGCTCAAGTCCTGTAGCGAATACTGCAGGAAGTACAGCCATACCAGCCATAAGAGCGATTAATGTATCGCATACTACGATGATTACTGCATTGGATTCGAGGTTTTCCTTCTTTGAGAGGTATGAACCGTAAGTGATCATACAACCCATACCGAGGGACAGTGAGAAGAACATCTGACCGCCGGCTGTTGAAAGAACTCCGACAAAGTTATCCTGAAGAGGCTGCATGTTAACGCCGAACATGAATGCGAGACCAGCGCCGGCACCAGGTAATGTGCAGGATCTGATGATTACGATGATCAGCAGAACGAACAGTGCAGGCATTGCAATTGTAGTGAACTTTTCGATACCACCGGATACACCACCGATTACGATGAGCATTGTGATGAGAACGAAGATTGCACCGAATGCAACTGTCTGGCCTGTTGCGCCGATGAAGTTACCGAAGTAAACGTCACCTGCTTCGCCGTTTACACCCCAGCTTGCACCGAAGATATCGCCAAGGTTAGCGATTGAGTACTTCAGGCAGTAGCCGCCGAGTGAGCAGTAGAATGAGAGGATGAGGAATGGGCAGATAAATCCGAACCAGCCTAAGATTGTGTACTTTGAGCTGAGCTCTCTGTAAGCGCCCATTACGGACTTACCGGTATAACGACCGATAAGTAACTCACCGAACATAATTACGAAACCTACTAATGCTGCAAGAACGAGGTAAATCAGCAGAAATGCGAATCCGCCGGATACACCCATCTTGTAAGGGAAACCCCAGATGTTACCAAGACCTACTGCAGAACCTACAGCGGCCATGATGAATCCAAAGTTACTCCCCCATTGATCCTTGTTTGAACTCATGGGAAAATCCTCCTTTAAATAATGGAAAAATTGCGCGTGTAACCGATGTCCTAGGTTTAAAAAACACACGATTACACTGATAATTATACAAGAATATTTTATTAAAAGTATACAGAAAAGTCAATAATGTTTTTGCACATTGGACAGTACTGCTTTGCCAAAAATGTTTACTTCTTTGCTCATTATATACAAAATACAAAAGTTTCGTGCAAATACAATAGGCGGGGCAAAAAATTAAAAAAATTAAGATTTTGTTAAAAATATTGCGAGGTTATCGACCTAAATTTTCCTTAAAGTGAAATGAAATGGAATTATGTTTCGCTATGCGAAATATTCTAACCTTGACTAAATAAAAAAAAGTTAATATCCTATTTATGTATGCGCTTTGATGCATACAGGTAAAATCAATTAATCAAAACCTATTGATTTCGGAGGCAATTAAATGGCAAAAATTATGAAGATTTGTGACGGTAACGAAGCTGCTGCTTATGTCGCATACGCTTTTACAGAAGTAGCAGGTATCTACCCTATCACACCAAGTTCACCGATGGCTGAAAAGACAGATGAATGGTCAGCTAACGGTAAAAAGAACATTTTCGGTCAGCAGGTAAGACTCGTAGAAATGCAGTCTGAAGCCGGTGCAGCAGGTGCTGTTCACGGTGCCCTCGAAGCCGGTGCTCTCGCAACATCGTTCACTTCCTCCCAGGGACTTATGCTGATGATTCCTACTCTGCACCGTATCTCCGGTCAGAGACATCCGGGAGTTCTGCATGTAGCATCCAGAACAGTTGGTACTCATGCGTTCTCCATTTTCGGCGACCACTCAGACGTAATGAACTGCCGTCAGACAGGATTTGCAATGCTGTCATCCGGTAGCGTACAGGAAATCATGGACCTCGGCGGAATTGCTCACCTTGCAGCAATCAAGTCCCGCATTCCGTTCATGCACTTCTTTGACGGTTTCCGTACTTCGCACGAAATCCAGAAGGTTGAAGCTATCGATTACGAAGATTTCGCAAAGATGGTAGACTATGACGCTCTGGAAGCATTCAGAAAGAACGCTATCAATCCTGAAGAACCTGTAATGCGTTCCACAGTACAGAACCCTGATATTTACTTCCAGGTAAGAGAAGCAAACAATGCAGATTATGATGCGCTTCCTGATATCGTTCAGGACTACATGGATCAGATCAGCAAGCTCACCGGACGTAAGTACAAGCTCTTCAACTACTACGGCGCAAAGGATGCTGAAAGAGTCATCATCGCAATGGGTAGTGTCAGCGGCACAGCACAGGAAGTAGTTAAGTACCTCAACGAAAAGGGAGAAAAGGTTGGCTTCCTCCAGGTACACCTCTTCAGACCGTTCTCCGCAAAGCACTTACTCAAGGCTATTCCAAAGACTTGTACAAAGATTGCCGTACTTGACAGATTAAAGGAAATCGGTTCCATCGGTGAACCTCTCTTTGAAGATGTCTGCACAGCATATATAAATGAAGCAAACCGCCCTGCAATTTATGCGGGCCGTTACGGTCTTTCTTCAAAGGATACAACTCCTGCAATGATCAAGGCAGTATTTGATAACCTGAAGAAGACAAAGCCGCTCAATCACTTCACAGTAGGTATTGACGACGACGTAACTCACCTTTCACTGAAGGTCGGCAAGCCGCTCTTCACAGAACCAAAGGGCACAATCGCTTGCAAGTTCTGGGGACTCGGTTCCGACGGTACAGTTGGTGCAAACAAGAACTCCATCAAGATCATCGGCGAGACTACAAACAAGTACTGCCAGGCTTACTTTGAATATGATACAAAGAAGTCCTTCGGTATCACAAAGTCCCACCTCCGCTTCGGTAACAAGCCGATCAGCTCGACTTACCTCGTAACAAAGGCTGACTTCGTTGCTTGCCACAACGAGCACTATCTTGAAAAGTATGACATCATCGAAGAACTCAAGCCAAACGGCACATTCCTCCTTAACTGCGAATGGTCCGAGGACGAGCTCGACGAAAAGATGCCTGTTCACATCAAGAACTACATCGCAAACAACAACATTAAGTTCTATATCATAAACGCTAACAAGTGTTCACAGGAAATCGGTCTCGGAAACCGTTCCAACATGGTACTCCAGGCTGCATTCTTCAACCTGGCAAAAGTTATTCCTGTAAAGGACGCTATCGAGCACATGAAGGCTGCTGTAAAGAAGACCTACGGCAAGAAGGGCGACAAGATTGTTAATATGAACATCGCCGCTGTAGACGCAGGTATCACAGCAGTAAAGGAAGTAAAGGTTCCTGCAGCTTGGAAGACTACAAAGACCGGCGCTGCAATGCCTACAATTGACCCGTCACTTCCTCCTATCATCAAGGACATCCTGATTCCTATCAATGCGCAGAAGGGCGACAGCCTGCCTGTAAGCACATTCCTCGGAACAAAGGACGGTACTATGCCGCTCGGAACTTCCGCATACGAAAAGAGAGGTATCGCAACAGCTCTTCCTGTATGGGATGCTACAAAGTGCCTCCAGTGCAACCAGTGCTCATTCGTATGTCCACACGCTGTAATCAGACCGTTCCTCCTCGACGAGAAGGAAGCAAAGAAGGCTCCAAAGGGCTTCGATATGGTTGACGCAAAGGGCAAGGGTCTTGAAGGACTCAAGTACGCTATTCAGGTCAGCACACTCGACTGCACAAGCTGCGGTTGCTGCGTAGCAAGCTGCCCGAAGAGCGGCGAAGCTCTCAAGATGGTTCCTGCTGCAGAGGTTTCTCTCGACCAGAAGAACTGGAACTATGCTCTTACAGTTGACGAAAAGGCTGACAAGATGGACATCTACTCAGTTAAGGGTAGCCAGTTCAAGCAGCCTCTCCTCGAGTTCTCCGGCGCATGCGCAGGCTGCGGCGAAACTCCTTACGTAAAGCTCCTCACTCAGCTCTACGGTGACAAGATTTACATCGCAAACGGCACAGGCTGCTCTCAGGCTTGGGGTGCTGCAATGCCATGCATGCCATACTGCACAAACAAGGAGGGCAAGGGCCCTGCTTGGTCCAACTCCCTCTTCGAGAACAATGCAGAGTTCTCCTACGGTATGTGCCTCGCTGTAACCCAGCAGAGAGAAAACGTAAAGATCGACGTTACAGCTCTGAAGGGAATGAAGATTTCCGCAGGTCTTAAGAAGGCTATCGACAAGTGGTTCGACACTTACGACAACCTCGATGACAGTGCTGTAGCAAGCAAGGAGCTCATCGCTGCACTCAAGGCTGAAAAGGCTACAGGCGAAGAGAAAAAGCTCATCGCTACAATCCTCAAGAAGAAGAACCACCTCTCAAAGAAGACCATGTGGATGGTCGGCGGAGACGGCTGGGCTTACGATATCGGTTACGGTGGACTCGACCACGTATTTGCAATGGGCGAGGACGTAAACGTTATGGTTATCGATACAGAAGTTTACTCCAACACAGGCGGACAGTCTTCAAAGGCTACTCCTGTCGGCGCTGTAGCTCAGTTCCAGGCAGCAGGTAAGAAGACAAAGAAGAAAGACCTCGGTCTTCTCATGATGTCCTATGACAACGTATACGTTGCACAGTGCTCAATGGGTGCAAATCCTAACCAGCTGATGAAGGCATTAAAGGAAGCAGAAGAGCACAAGGGACCTTCCATCGTTATCTGCTACACTCCTTGTATCAACCACGGTATCAAGAAGGGTATGAACAACGCTCAGAAGGAAATGAAGGAAGCAGTAGAATCCGGTTACTGGAACCTCTACAGATACAATCCAAAGAACAAGGAATTCATCCTCGACTCCAAGGAGCCAAGCATGGATCTCATCGACTTCCTCCGCGGCGAAGTAAGATACTCGGCACTTGAAATCACATTCCCTGACAATGCAAAGACTCTCTTTGCGGAGGCAGAGGAAGCTGCAAAGGCAAAGTACGATTACTACAAGAGCAGAGCGGCAAAATAAAGACCATCTTTGTTTAACTTCGATTAATAGGTAAATTAAAAACAGCAGCTCTTCCGAAAGGGAGAGCTGCTGTAATGAAGTTTTTATTTACCTTTTTTTATTTACTTTTCTTCAAGGAAAAGCGAGCTTGGCCTGTTGATGACCATCATGTTGTAGTGCCTTACCTGGCGCAGGTCTTCCTTGCCGAGCTTTACGACCTCCATAAATCTGTCGTTCTCTTCGAGAATTTCCTTGGAGATAATGGTCTTGATGCTGATAGGCGCAAAGAAAGGATTTGTGCCGAGGCCCGAGACGATGCCCACCGCCTGCGAGTTCGCATGCATAGGGTTCATCATGCAAATATACATCTTTTCGGATGGATTGACCTGATTGGTCAAAATGAAATGTGTTATGACATCATAAGGATAAACCTTGCCGGTAAAGAGATGCTGGCACTTTTCGGGATCGTCGAATGATGTCAGGCCGTTATAGACGATTACGTCCAGATAGTTCTGATTATCGTCCTTTTGATAGAACTTCATCAGCGACTTTACGATCTTTCTGGTGCGACCGTCAAAATAATACATATACGCAAAAGGCTTATTGAAATAAATGTTTTCCGGAAGCTTTGCCGGTTTAACATTCGGCGACTGGTAATCTACCAGCATGGAGATTTCGATTTCCAGAGCATCTGCGATTTCCTGAAGTGTTTCGATATCGATGCTGATGGCACCGTTTTCGTATTTGGAAATTGTGGCCTTGCTCTTGTTGATCTTTTGCGAGAACTGTTCGATCGTCAAGCCATTGCGTTTGCGATGCTTTTTGATCTGCTTGCCCACATATTCGGAAATAGTCATAATTTCAATACCTCTACATACCTGATTCATAAAGCGAATTCTTGTGTTTTTTTACATACAAATTTATTTTAATGGAAAACAGATAAATTTGCAAGCAAAAGTTTCACAGCAGGAAAAAGATATGGCAAATTATTCCTCAGGGGCAACAAGGCGAAAAACGACGAAAACAAGTATTTGACAATGGTTGATGCTTAGGGTATGATACTATTGGCAAAGATGTTAAATAATAAACAAACAATCTTATAAATCTATTGTTAAGGAGAAAGAAAATGGATTACAGAGCAGAATACAAAAGTAAGTTACGTACACCTGCCGAAGCAGCCAAAGTCGTAAAGAGCGGCGATTGGGTTGACTTCGCTGTATCGCTGGGTTTCCCTACACTCGTGGACAAAGCACTTGCAGAGCGCAAGGACGAACTTACAGACGTTAAAATCAGAAGCTATCTGGTACTTCAGCCTGTACAGTGCGTGGAATGTGACCCTCAGAGAGAGCACTTTACCTACAATAGCTGGCATTGCTCAGGATACGAGAGAAAACTCTGCGACAAGGGACTTTGTAACTACATCCCTATGGTTTACAGAAACGTAGCTTCCTACTACAGAAAGTACCTTGAGGTTAATGTGGCTGTAATGGCAGTGCCTCCAATGGACGAGCACGGCTGCTTCAGCTTTTCCATCAATGCCGCAACAGCAAGAGCTACTATGGATTGTGCTCTAAAGAGCGGCGGTAAGATTATCCTCGAAATCAACGAAAATCTGCCACCTGTTCGCGGCGGCCAGGAAGATTACATTCACATCTCCGAGGTTGACATGATCGTTGAGGGACCTCACGATCCGCTTCCGGAGCTTCCTACTCCTCCTGCTACAGAAATCGACGAAAAGATTGCAAAGTATGTAGTAGACAACATGGTTGACGGTTCTGTTATCCAGCTCGGTATCGGCGGTATGCCAAACGCTGTTGGCCAGATGATTGCAAAGTCAGACTTAAAGGATCTCGGTATCCACACTGAGCTCCTCGTTGACGCTTATCTTGATATGTACAAGGCCGGCAAGATTACAAACCGCCGCAAGACTATCGACAAGGGCAAGGGTGTATTCGGCTTCGCACTCGGTGCACAGTCACTCTATGATTGGTGCCGTGACAACCCTTCACTGGTAACATACCCTATCGAGTACGTTAACCACCCTGAAACAATCAAGAAACTCGACAACTTCGTATCCATCAACAACTGTATCGCAGTTGACCTTTATGGACAGATTTGCGCAGAGAGTGCCGGAACCAGACATATCAGCGGCACAGGCGGTCAGCTCGACTTCCTCACAGGCGCATACGAAGGAAACAACGGTAAGGCATTTATCTGCATGACTTCATCGTTCAAGGACAAAGAGGGCAACCTCAAGTCCAGAATCTACCCTACATTCTCCGGCGGAGACATCGTAACCGACCCACGCAGCCAGGGCTTCTATCTGGTAACTGAGTACGGTATCGCAAACCTCGCAGGCAGAACTACATGGGAAAAGGCAGAAATGCTCATTGGCCTTGCTAACCCTATCCACAGAGACGAACTCATCGCTGCTGCCGAAAAGCAGAAGATCTGGAGAAAGTCCAACAAGAGATAGTCTACAAACGGTAGAAAACAGACACGGACTTTGGTACGTTATTGTGCCAAAGTCCGATTTGCTTTTTTGGAGTAACTAGTTTGCTGAATATTTTAAAGTAAAAAATAATTAAAAAAAATTTTTGTGGACGGTCGCTTTTTTGAATGCCGAAAACGTTGAAAAATCAAGGAGTAAAGAGGCGAATATCACACGACACAAAAGTTTCTTACTGCGAAAAAAATGAACAAAAAAAAGACATTTTTTTCTTTTTAAAATGATGTTAAACGTAAAGCTTAAAAAAATTCATTTTAACGAAAATTCAAAGTTAAAATGTTTCCTTTTGTGAGAATTCGCGTTGTTGACTTTACGGTGTTTGCACAATAAAATATATGGGTAAGATAAATAAGTTATATTCACTTTCAAAGACAGTTATTCTTGAAAAGTTAAGAAAAGGATGTGACGACATTGGCTAAAGGTAAATTAGTTTTTCGTGCAGACAGATGTAAGGGTTGCGAACTTTGCGCATCTGCTTGCCCAAAGAAGTTGCTTGCATTGGATGAGGTAAACGTTAACAAAAAGGGTTACCATCCAATCACAATCACAAACCCGGATGAATGCGTAGGCTGTGGTAGCTGTGCTATCATGTGCCCTGACGGCATCATCAATGTTTACACAGAGTAGGAGGAAACGACATGGCAGAAAAGAAATTAATGAAGGGTAACGAAGCCTTCGCTACAGCTGCAATGAATGCAGGATGTCGCTACTACTTTGGATACCCTATTACACCACAGAACGAAGTTCCTGAATTTATGTCCAGAGAACTTAAAAAGGCAGGCGGTGCTTTCATTCAGGCTGAATCTGAATTAGCATCCGTTAATATGGCTTACGGCGCAGCAGCTGCAGGCGGAAGAGTAATGATCTCCTCCTCCTCCCCTGGTATCGCTCTGATGCAGGAAGGCTTTGCACTTCTCGCTTCCATTCAGGTACCTGTTGTTGCTATCAACGTAATGAGAGGCGGCCCTGGTATCGGTTCAATTCAGCCTTCACAGGCAGACTATTTCCAGGTAACCAGAGGCGGCGGTAACGGTGACTACCATGTTATCGTTTACGCTCCATGCTCGATTCAGGAAGCTTGCGACATGATCTACAAGGCATTCGACGTTGCAGAAGAATATCGCAATCCTGTTATCATCGCAGCAGACGGTATGCTCGGCCAGATGATGGAACCTGTAGTTCTGCCACCTGCAAAGGAACCTGTAGCAGAAGCAGATATTCCAAAGGTAAAGCCTTGGGCTCTTACAGGTCACAAGAACAAGAGACCAAGAAATGCCATCAACTCAGTATGGCTCAAGCAGGAACTTCTCGAAGAGAGAATCTACGAGATGTGGCCTAAATATGAAAAGGCAGAAAGAGAACTCGTTGAATATGATACAAAGAATCTCGAAAATGCAGAGGTTGTATTCGTATCCTACGGCTCCACTTCCAGAGTATGTCTCGAAGCTATTGATATCCTTGCAAAGGAAGGCATCCAGGCTGGTCTCATCAGACCAAAGACTTTATGGCCATTCCCTGCAAAGGCATTCAAAGAAATCGGACCAAAGACAAAGAAAATTATTTCAGTAGAGCTCTCCATGGGCCAGATGATTCAGGACATCAGACTTGCTGTAGAAGGCAAGTACCCTGTAGAACTCATCAACAGAGTCGGCGGAATGCTCCTCGATCCTAACGAAGTTGCTGAAAGAACCAAGAAGATTATGGAGGTGAAGTAATGAAACCAGTTTTTGAATATACAAAGGGTATGACAGAGACAGAATTACATTACTGCCCAGGTTGTACACACGGAATTGCACACCGCCTCATCATGGAAGTTCTTATGGAAAGAGGCGAGTTCGGCGACGCTATCGGCGTATCCCCTGTTGGATGCTCCATCGTAGCTCACCACTATATGGGCGTTGATATGATCGAAGCTGCACACGGCAGAGCACCTGCTGTTGCTTCCGGTATCAAGAGAGTTCACCCTAATTCACCTGTATTCACATATCAGGGCGACGGTGACCTCGCTTCCATCGGTACAGGCGAAATCATCCACGCTGCAGAAAGAGGAGAAAAGTTCTGTACTTTCTTCATCAACAATGCTATTTACGGTATGACAGGTGGTCAGATGGCTCCTACTACACTCATCGGCCAGAGGGCAACTACTTGCGTAAACGGTCGTGAAGTAGAGCAGGCAGGTAAGCCGCTCAGAATCGCTGAGATGATCTCCACTATCGATATGGCTGTATATGTAGAGAGAGTATCCCTTGATTCTCCTGCAGAAGTTAGAAAAGCAAAGAAGGCTGTTGAAAGAGCATTCGAAGTTCAGAAGAGAGGACTTGGATTCGCATTCGTAGAATTCCTTTCCATCTGCCCTACTAACTGGGGTCTCACTCCTGTAGCTTCCATGGAATGGCTCAGAGAAAACATGAAGCCTTATTATCCAGTACAGCAGTTTAAGTGTCCGGAGGAGGTAAAATAGAATGGGTGCAAAGAAGATTTTTATTGCCGGCTTCGGCGGACAGGGCGTACTGCTCATCGGTCAGATGTTATCCTATGCAGCAATGTATGAAGGTAAAGAAGTAACTTGGATGCCATCCTATGGTCCTGAAATGCGTGGAGGTACAGCTAACTGTACTGTATGCGTTTCCGACACTCCTATCGCATCCCCACTCATCACTGAGTGCGACGTACTCATCGCTATGAACGGTCCATCGCTCGACAAGTTCGAGAGCATGCTCGTTCCCGGTGGAGACCTCTACATCAACACAAGCGTAGTTTCCCAGAAGGCTACCAGATCCGATGTAAACGTTTACTATGTTGACACACTCGGCATCGCTGAGGAAAAGGTTGGCAACGGCAAATCCGCTAACATGGTTATGCTCGGCGCTATCATCAGAAAGTCCAACATCGTTGACATCAGCATCATGGACAAGGTATTCGAAAAGGTTATGACAGGCGGCAAGGCAAAGCTGATTCCGGCTAACAAGGCTGCTCTGATGGCTTGGGAGTAATAATGCAATGGAACACAATATGAAACGTATCACTTTGATAGTAGGGCATTTTGGAAGCGGTAAAACCGAGTTCTCGATGAATCTGGTCATGGATCTGCGAAAGAAATGCGACAAGGTTGCAATCCTCGATATGGATATTGCAAACCCGTATTTCAGATCCCGTGAAAGACAGGCTGTTCTTGAAAAAGAAGGTATTGCCATTCACTATAATTCATTCGGTTACGATATTACCGAAGACCTTCCCGCAATCTCAGCAACGCTGCGTGCTCCACTCGAAAACAAAGACTATATCACAATAGTCGATGTAGGCGGAAATGACAGTGGTGCGAGAGTTCTGAACCAGTTCAAAAAGTATTTTGACGGTGACGACTGCGAGATGCTCTGCGTGCTCAACGGAAACAGACCTGAAACCGAAACTCCGGAGGGAATGATTGAACACCTCCAAAGCATCGAAATCGAAACAGGTCTGAAGGTTCACGGTATTATCAATAATACCCACCTGTTACGTGAGACGAGACCGGATCATATCGTGGAAGGTTATAGAAAATGTTTGGTTGTTTCCCAAAAGTTGGGACTTCCGATAGTCTGGAACACATGCCATAAGGACATGGTCAACGATTTAAAGTCACTCATAGCGAAAGAGGGCATTAAGGAAGAAGATTTTACCATCTATCCTATTACATATTACATGCGTCCTTCCTGGCTTGACCAGAATATTAACAACCAGAACATTCTTTCAAGAAGATAATTTCAAACCTACATACCAAATTTGCACAAAGGCGCGTTGCTTCGGCAGCGCGCCTTTGCC
>JAEEGL015265174.1_pt1 | contig 14264 bp, 10 predicted proteins | sample 9134231 | NCBI WGS metagenome assembly JAEEGL01 (sample SAMN16246548, study PRJNA631951) | gut metagenome | biome: gut microbiome; feature: rumen; material: fiber-attached | host: Bos | place: Iran: Karaj | collected 2018-10 | reverse complement strand
GGTAATGGCTTTGCAGTAGTAGCAGAGGAGATTAGAAAGCTTGCAGATGATTCTGAAAGCTTAGCTCAGGAAATTAGAGTATTGATGGATGAGCTTTTAGCAGAGGCACAGCAGGCTGTTAATGCAGCAACTCACGTAATGAATGGAAATATTGAGCAGCAGAAGGCCCTTGGTGAGACTCTCGATGCAGTTCAGGGAATGCTTCAGGATATTGATGAGACAGTAGAAAGCGTTACTAAGATTTCTGGTGAGGCAAATACTTGCGTAACATCTAATACAGTAGTAGCTAATGCAATGTCATCATTATCAGCAATTTCTGAGGAGAATGCTGCTTCATCTGAAACAACAGGTGCATCAGTAGAGGAGCTTTCAGCAACAGTTGCTACACTTGCAGATTCTGCTTCACATCTTAAGGGTATTGCAGAACAGTTAAATGAAGAAATGAAATTCTTCAAAATAGCTTAATTATAGTAGGTCAATTGGAGGTTTTAAGTAATGAACGAATTAGTTGTTCTAAATAAAACGGAAAAAAAGGATAAGCAGTATATTGTATTTAATATACTCAAAGAATCCTTTGCTATAGATATTTCTGATATTAATTCTATTATTATGGTACCAGAGATTACTAGTATTCCAAAGGCACCAGAATATATGAAGGGCGTGATTAATTTCCGCGGACATGTTATTCCTATAATGAGTTTACGTAAAAGAATGAATTATAATGAGGAAATTATCGACAAGGACTCACGCATAATTGTTCTTAACCTTGAAAATGATGAAATGCTTGGAATCATCGTTGATGATGTAAAGGCTGTAATGAAGATAGCAAATGATGAAATTCTTGAGCCTTCTCCATTCCTTAAAAAAAGCGAAAGCTTAATTAGTGGAGTAGGAAAGAAGAATGATGAGCTTATTTCGATTTTTGAAGTAGATAGACTTACAGCATAAAGGAAAAAAATAGTTAAAAAATACCTCTTGTTACGGCTACAAGCCTTAGTGTTTCTCGGTTCAGCATAGAAAGCTTCACTTGAGAAACCTAAGAGCTTGATACCTACAAGGGGCTTTTTATTATTTCGTTAATTTCGCTCAGCTATCGTATACAAGAGATGGCGAGTGTCTTCCCAGCCAAGGCAAGGGTCTGTAATAGACTGTCCATAGGTCTGGTTTTCAGAGATAGGCTGACAGCCTTCTACAAGATATGATTCAATCATTACGCCCTTTACTAATTTCTTGATAGCATCTGAATGATTGCGATTGTGCATTACCTCTTTAACGATACGAATCTGCTCCTTAAACTGCTTGTTTGAATTAGAGTGATTTGCATCGATGATGCAGGCTGGATTTACAAGATCCATTTCCTCGTACATATTGTGAAGACGGATAAGATCCTCGTAATGATAGTTCTGTGTGCTGTTGCCGTGTTTTGAAACGGCACCACGTAAAATAGTGTGGGCAAGAGGATTTCCTGTGGTGGTAACCTCGTAGCCAGAGAATGTGAAGTGATGAGGATGCTGAGCTGCATATACAGAGTTAAGCATAACTGAAAAATCCCCTGATGTAGGGTTTTTCATACCTGATGCCACATCAAATCCTGAAACTGTAAGACGATGATGCTGGTCCTCTACAGAACGTGCACCGATTGCAACGTATGAAAGAAGGTCGTCAACATATCCCCAGTTTTCTGGATAGAGCATCTCATCTGCAGCGGTTAATTCAGATTCTGTCATAGCACGGATATGCATTTTTCTCATGGCAATAAGTCCAGCTAACATATCAGGCGCCTCGTTAGGATCTGGCTGAGAGGCAATTCCCTTATAGCCACTTCCTGTAGTACGAGGCTTATTTGTATAAATACGAGGAACAACTAATACCTTGTCTTTTATGTCTTCGGCAACTCTTGAAAGCTTGCTGATGTATTCGCAAACTGCATCTTCATTGTCGGCAGAGCAAGGGCCGATGATACATAAAAATCTATCGTCTTTTCCAGTGATAATATCAGCAACCTCCTGGTCACGTTTTTTCTTGATTTCCTGAACTTTTTCAGGGACAGGAAGCATTTCCTTAATTTCTTCCGGTGTTGGCATTTTCTTAAGATAATTGAAACTCATTTTTATTCCTCGATTCTATTTAAAATATTTAGCTTTAACTATATCAACAGGCATATCCTGATTTGTCCATAGTTTGAAGGCGGCAGCCCCCTGATAGAGTAGCATATATTTGCCGTTCATTGTTTTGCAGCCTAGTGATGCAGCATCCTTTAGAAGGCGTGTCATTTCAGGATGATAGATGGTGTCACAGACTGTAAGATTCTGGTGGAGAAATTCCTTTGGTACCAGTGAAGTATCGTCATCACCCATTCCTACATTTGTTCCATTTATAAGAATGTCGCTTTCCTGAAGGGAAAATTCCATAATGTCTTTATCTGCAATGTCGTATACAAAAACATCACATTCGGTAGCTTTTGAAATTCTGTCAGCATAATCTACAACATTATCAAAGGTGGCATTTTTGCGTTTAAAAATATTGATTTTTGAGACACCCTCAGTGGCTGCCTGAGTCATGATTGAAGTAGCTACACCACCGGCGCCAAGCATAGAAATAGTTGCGCCTTTATATTTGATGTTGCATTCAGCCATAGATTGTAGAAAGCCAATTCCGTCTGTAGTGTAGCCGAAAAGCTTTCCATCTCTATTAACTACCGTATTTACGGAATGGGCAAGGGAAGCTACTTCATCAATTTCATCCAAAAGAGGGATGATGGAAGTTTTGAAAGGCATTGTGCAGTTGAAACCGCCGCAATTAATAGCCTTTAGGCCTTCAACGACCTTTGATAAATCATCTGGCTCTACATTAAAAGCCATGTAAGAATTATCCAGACCTAAAGTATCAAACGCCAGATTGTGCATGGCAGGGGAGATACTATGTGAAACAGGGTTTCCAAGTAAACAATATAATCTAGTGGAACCTATTGGATTCATACCTGTATTACCTCCTAAAGAAATTTTTATTCTAGATTATTATGACGCTTTAAACAACTAAAGTCCACAGTAAAATTAAGGTTTCGGATTTGATGTGAGTTGTAACTTGTGTTACAATAAATCGGCAAGTAAATTAGTAGGCGTAGCGTAGCTGGATAACGCATCGGACTCCGACTCCGAAGATCGCCGGTTCGAATCCGGCCGTCTACAGTTAACGAGCCTACAACACTAACCGGAGGGGCACATGAACTTTCAGAAATTTAAAGAAAAATTATTATATATTATAGGAATTAGTGGCGATTTTATCGTTGAACATAAAAGATATTTTTTAGCAGGATGTATTTTTATTTGTATGGCACTTGTTGTGTTCTTAGGAACAGGAGAGAGCGCAGCAGGAGACAAGGCACTTCAGGGTGGCGTATACAAGAGCTTCAAGGAAAATAAGAATAATGACCTGACTAAATTAATCTCGGATTATTACAAGGCATACGCTGAAGGCAATACAGACAAGATTCAGAAGCTTGTTACTAATATTTCCGATGAAGAAGTTAGCTATATTAAGTTCTATAGTCAGTACATTGAAAAGTTTAGCGATATGGAAGTGGTTACTAAGGAAGGCCTGAATGAAGGCGACTATTTCACTTCTGTAAAGGTTAATCTGAAATATGAGAATATCGATACAGCTGCGCCAGGTCTTGATTTCTTCTATGTTCAGACAGACAAAGATGGAAAGCTTTTTATTAACGGACTTTATGATTCATTCAATCAGGAAAACAATATCTACGAGATGGATACTAATATTGCTGATTTATATAGCATTTATATTCGTCAGCAGGATTTCTTGGATCTTTGGGCAGGAGTTCAGTCGGATTTTGCAGAGGCTCTTGAAAGTGATGCCACACTAAAAGCATTTTTAGACGAGTCACTGAAAGAAGCACATGTTCAGTGGAACCAAGAGTATAAAGCTCAGGTTGAGCAGGCAGAGCAGGAAGCTGCAAAGGCTGAAGAGGAAGCTAAGGCAAAGGCAGAGGAAGAAGCTAAGGCTGCGGAGGAAGCTGCAAAGGCTCAGCAGGAAGAGGAAAATGCATTCAAGGGTAAGACCGATTCAAAGGTTAATGTCCGTGCTGCAGCTGATAAGACTAGTGAAAAGCTTGGCTCTATTGAAAAGGGCACAGAAATCACTATCTACGGTGAAGAAGGAGATTTCTACAAGTTTGATTACAACGGCACAAAGGCATATATCGTTAAATCTTCTGTAAAGGTTTCTAATGGAGATGATACAGAGGAACAGCAGGCAGAGAACGATAATGTAACTATCACTAAGTCTTATGCAAAGGGCGATAAGATTACAATCAAATCTACTACAAATATCCGTTCAAAGATGGATACATCTTCTTCTAAGGTTGCAGTTGCATACGAGGGAGATACTGTAGAGGTTGTAATGAGCTATGCCGAGGGCTGGACAAAGGTTAAATATAAGAACAAGGAAGGCTTTATCCGTACAGATCTTTTATAATTTGCTTTCCATTGTTTACAAGTTTTGATTTTTATGGAGACCAAAGATTTGGTCTCCATTCTGATATAAATGGAGGTTTTGGTGGAAGAATTATACCGTTTAAATAAATACCTTTCAGATGCTGGAGTATGCAGTCGTAGGGCGGCTGATGCAGCAATCGAGGCAGGGGATGTAATGGTAAATGGTCAGGTGGCTGTCATGGGAATGAAGGTCACAGCAAAAGATCAGGTGCTTTACAAAGGTCAGCCAGTATCAAATGTAGGTAAAAAACAGGTTCTCATAGCTTACAACAAGCCTACAGGTATTGTGTGTACAGCTGAAAAAAGAGAGAAGAATAATATAGTAGACCATCTTAATTATCCTGAAAGAATATATCCTATAGGCCGTCTGGATAAGGATAGTACAGGGCTTATTCTTCTGACAAATCAGGGGGATTTAGTCAACAAGATAATGAGGGCTGTTAATGCTCACGAAAAGGAATACATTGTTACTGTTGATAAAGAGATTACTGCGGAATTTATCAAGAGTATGTCATCAGGGGTATATCTTGATGAGCTAGAGGTTACTACCAGGAAATGCCAGATAGAAAAGCTGGGGCCTAATAAATTCAGGATTATTCTGACTCAGGGACTGAATCGTCAGATTCGTCGAATGTGTCAGGCATTAGGTTATAGAGTCAGAACACTTAAGCGAGTGAGAATAATGAATATTCAGCTGGGAAATCTAAAGGAAGATACTTACAGAGATGTTACTCCAGAAGAATTGAAAACACTTAATAATATGTTAAAGGGATCAAAGAATTAATGGAACTGAAAGAATACAAAAAATTAGTCGACACAATCGACTACCACATGAACAAATATTACAACGAGGATGAGCCTGAAATTACAGATTTCGAGTATGATCAGCTTATGCTACAGCTAAAGGCTGCTGAAAAGGAGCATCCAGAGTGGGTCACCCCTGATTCGCCAACACAGAAAATCGGTGGTGTTGCAAAGCGTGAGGCTGGTGTAAAGGTTACTCACGATGTACCGATGCTTTCTATTGAGGATGTATTTACAAAAGAGGAAGTAGTGGAATGGGTGAAGAAGGTAAAGGCTGTTCATCCTGATGCCAGATTCTCGGTAGAGGCAAAGATAGATGGTCTTAGTATGACACTTCGTTACGAGAAGGACACCACTGGAAAGCTAAAGCTAAAGCTGGCTGAGACACGAGGCGATGGAATTGTGGGAGAGGATGTTACAGAAAATGCCCTTGTTATTCCAGATGTTAACCGCTATCTTGATTTACCATATGACAATCTTCAGCTTCGTGGGGAGGTTTATATGTCCCACGAGGATTTTGATAGATATAATGAGGACCAGGAGCTGAAGGGTGGAAAGCTTGCTGCAAATCCACGTAATCTTGCTGCAGGTACACTAAGACAGCTGGATGCAAATATCACTAAGCAGCGAGGCTTAAAGATGTTTGTTTTTAATGTTCAGCAGGGCCCAGATGGGCTGACTGTCAGCCATTGCAAGGGACTTGATATTTTATCTGAACACAAGGTTCCTGTAGTATATCATCGTATTTGCGATAATGCTGATGAGATTTTAAATGTAATTGATGAAATAGGTGAAAAGAGAGAAGAGTTTGAATTTGATATTGATGGTGCTGTTGTAAAAATCGATCAGGTTGCCTATAGAGCTGATTTTTCTACTAGCGCTAAATATACAAATGGTCATATCGCATACAAATATCCACCAGAGGAAAAGGAGACAAAGCTTCTTGATGTAGAGCTTTCTGTTGGTAGAACAGGTAGAGTTAATCCTACTGCGATTTTCGAGCCAATTCGTTTATGCGGTACAACTGTCAGTCGTGCAACTCTTCACAATCAGGATTTCATAGATGAGCTGAATATTGGTATTGGAGATACCATTGTGGTTTATAAGTCTGGAGAAATTATTCCAAAGATTAAAGAAGTAAAGCAGGACAAGCGTCCAGCTGGCACCACAACCTACAAGATTCCAAATATCTGTCCTGCCTGTGGTGGACCTGTTTCAAGGGATGCTGATACAGCGGATATGAAGTGCACAAATCCAAGCTGTCCAGCTCAGTTAGAGCGTCATATTATCAATTTTGTTTCTAGAGACGCAATGGATATCAGAGGCTTTGGTGAAGTCTATATCATAGATCTTGTAAGACGTGGATACATAAAGGACATTGCAGACATATATTCTCTAAAGGATAAGAGAGAAGAGCTTATTGAAGAGGGAATTATCGGTAAGGAAAAGAACACAGACAAGCTTCTTGGGGTTATCGAAAGCTCAAAGGAAAATGATGCTGTAAAGCTTTTTACAGGCTTTGGTATTCCTAATGTTGGAAAAGCTGCTGCAAAGGCGTTACTTGGACACTTCAAGGACATAGAAAAAATCATGGAACTGTCAGAAGAAGAGCTTATGCAGGTTAATGATATTGGAGAAATCAGTGCCAAATCTATTTATGATTATTTGCACGACCCTGTAAATATTGACATTATAGGCAGATTAAAGGCTGCAGGTGTTAATATGGTAGAGGAAGAAAAAGAAGGCGCTACTGACAAATTTGCTGGCCTTACCTTCGTAATCACCGGAACACTTCCAACTATGGGCCGCAAAGAAGCCCAGGAGCTTATCGAGTTAAATGGCGGAAAGTGTGCAGGCTCTGTTTCAAAGAAGACTAATTATGTGGTGGCTGGCGAGGCTGCCGGAAGCAAATTAGATAAGGCTAATGCTTTGGGCATTACAGTACTTGATGAGGCAGGCTTACTTTCTCTTATAAATAGTTAATTTATAATGTTTTCTTTCATAAAAATACACATTTTTACTTTATAATGTAGAATATGATGGATAGAAGGCGTCAAATCCTAACAAAAAGGTTCTTGATACTCCCAATGCTGATGCTATTTATGACAATAGTTATGCTTGCATTTGGGGGTAGCTGGATCACCTCATCAGCTAATTCTTCAATCAGTCGTATAGATAATGGCTGGTCTATTTTTCGTGAGGGTAAATCCGTCCACAACGTAGCATTATCTGAATACAATATTGGAAAATGTCAGAGAGGAGATAGTATATCTCTTTCGCAGACATTCTATATTCCTGCCAAGTCTACATTAATGTTTAAAACAAATATGCAGGCCATTGATATTATTGTAGATGGTAAAATTAAATACTCTTATGGTAGAAACGAATTAGAAAAGGGAAAACTTATTCCTAAAAGATATAATTTGTTTGATATGAATCCAGAAGGTGGTAGACATAATATTATGATTATTTATACCATGGGCGAAACTGGAACATTGAATTATTTTTCCCCTATTTATATAGGGCCTAGAAGTCTATTGATGCGAGCATTTTTTAGCTACAACAGAATTTCTATGTTTGTTGGTAGCTTTCTGATTGTCTATGCTTGTGTTATGTGTACGCTAGCTGTTTATCTTGCACTCACCAAAAGAAAAACTTTACAAATGTATATTAGCGGTATTTTTTCTATGATACTGGGATGCTACATTTTGGCCAGAAATGATATTTTCTGGTTTTTAGGATCTTATGATGAGCTTTTTTCTATGATGGAGTATATAGATTTCTATCTTATGCCTTTGGCATTTTCAATTCTCTTGTATTATATTCATTCAGATTTAATCCACAAAAGACTTAGAATTTTAATAACAATCAATATTTTAATACCAATGATATTGATATTCCTGCATTTCACAGGAATTATGCATATCAATAAAATGGAAAATGCTGTAGGAGTACTGGTAATTCTAGAGATTATAAGTATCTTGCCATCGCTTTTCAGAGGAATTGTAGATAATCAGAAGAATGAAGAGGCTGATTATTATAGTTTGGATGCGGATTTTTATCTTTTGTTCGCGTTCATTATATTCCTGATTTTTTCACTGTTAGAGATGCTGGTTGGTTCTATCTATAATACAGACGTTGATTTGACAGATAAAAGTCTTTTCCCATCAATAGATCTTCTGGAATTTGGAATGCTATATTTCACTCTTTGTTATTTCGTTTATTACTTTATGAATGGCATCAATCATATGAGTGCCGATAGAGTGAGAAAACAACTGGAAGGCATGGCATATACTGACACATTAACAGGACTTTTGAATCGAGCTGCATATAATCAGCGCTCTGCTAATTTATCTGGTGATTATACTGTTATTAGTTTAGATTTGGATAATTTAAAATATGTTAATGATACCTATGGCCATTTGGCAGGTGACAGGATGATTATCGCATTTGCGAAGTTGCTGGAGGAGGTTTATGTAAATGCAGATATAATCGCAAGAACAGGTGGAGATGAGTTTGTTGTGGTATCAAAAAGAATTGATTGCGAATCCTGTGAAGCTTGCATTCAAAAATTACAGGACGCAATGGATAAATTCAATGAATATAGTAACGATATAACCTTGTCTGCATCTGTAGGTTATGCTACCAGCCGGGAGGTGGATTCCAATAAATATCAGGATGTATTCTCAGTGGCTGATTTACGTATGTACAAGATGAAGGAGGTGCATCATGGGTAAAAAGATATTCTATCTAGGCATCTCCTGTATGGTATTTTTGGTAATAATAGCTTTATCTTATTATTTATTTAGACCTGATAATTATTCTAATGTAGCTGTTTTAAATGAAGGGTGGAATGTTACATATAACGATAAATATTATGAGGATGTAAAGCTTTCAGAGCTTAGAAAAATTATTGGAAACGGTACTTATAAAGGGGATGTCATTACATTAAGAAATGCTGATGTTGATATTCGAAATTATATTTCCCCAACGATTATGTTTGATTCCAGATTCAGTGCCTGGCAGGTATATAGCGGAGACAGTTTTGCAGGGCAAGGGTTTATAGATGAATATAAATCTGGAAAGTTTATCGGCTGCGAAAATAATTTCGTGAGCTTGCCAAAGGATAATAAAAAATCGGTAATTCATATTACACTTATGGTGGCCGAGGACGGAGCATACAATTATTTTGAGGCGCCTGCGGTAGGTGGCTATGTGGATTTGCTTATGTTTGGCGTGTATAATCACATGTTTATATATGTGACATCCGCTTTCCTTATTGTGTTTGGAATTATGTTTTTTGCTGTTGCCTTAGGTTTTAGAAGTGATATCCCAGAAGTAAACATGCAGATGTATGCATCGCTTTTGTATGCAGTTCTTGGTGTGTGGTTTTTGGCTCAGTTTAGACTTTTGGAACTATTTATTGAAACTAAAGGGCATCAGACTGAAATTGAATATATTAGTTTGTATTTGGTAGTTCCGCTTATGTATATCACTATTGGGTGTATGAGGGATTATCTAAAGAAAAAGGTTTTCTTAACTTTCTTTGGAATAGGAACGCTTTTACCAATTGTATTGATTATCGTTCATTATACCGGTTTGGCTCATTTTAATAGAACTCTGTGGCTATATCAGATAGATGCTGGTGTGATGATAGGGTATATGTTTGTTGCAGTATTGCTTAAGGATGCAAAAAGAAAACGTATAACAAAGTCACAGTATATTCAGGTTATTGGTCAGATAGTGCTGGCAGCATGCTTCGTCTTTAATATTTTGTTCTATTACCTTGAGGTAAACGGTATTTGCCAGCAGATTATGTTTTCAAAGACGATTATTCCTGCGGCAGCGCTATTTATGGTGTTTGGAACTATGCTAAACTATTACACCTTTATATCAGAATCCTTTGCCAGAAACGAGGAGTATACATCGCTAGCGCATCTTGCCTATGCTGATGAGCTTACAGGCTTGTCCAACCGATCAAAGTATGAAGCATATATGGCAAAGATTAATAAGACAGAGAACGATTATTGTGTCATCAGTATAGATTTGAATGGACTAAAGGCCATCAATGATAATCAGGGACATCTTGTAGGTGATAAATATATCAGTGATTTTGGTGAAGCTCTTAAAGAAAGCTTTGGCCACGAAGGTTTCATAGCCAGGATTGGAGGCGATGAGTTTGTTGCTGTTCTCACAGGAGATAGCATGAATAAAGTAAATGAGATTATCGAAAAGCTACAGTCCACACTAGATTCTATGAATAGAACAGACCCTAATATTTATAGAAGTGCTGCTATTGGCTATGCTTTTAAACACGAAACCCACAAAGCTGATTCCAATCGAGTATATCTTATGGCCGATCAACGTATGTACAAGAATAAAGAATTATTGCATGGCAGAAGAAGATAGGTTGTGTTATCATTAAAAAAGTTACGTAAGATATACTAGATGTTAGGAGGAGAGGGAGAAGTATGCCAATTAGAACACAAAATGATTTACCTGCAAAGGCAATACTTGAGCATGAAAATATATTCGTTATGGACGAGAACAGGTCTACTCATCAGGATATTAGACCTATCTCTATTGGAATATTAAACTTAATGCCATTAAAGGAAGCTACAGAGCTTCAGCTTTTGCGTTCGCTTTCAAATACACCGCTTCAGGTGGATGTGACATTCCTTACAGTTGGAAGTCACGAGAGTAAACACACTAGCAAGACTCACCTCAACAATTTCTATGAGCGCATCGAGGATGTATATGATAGATATTTTGATGGACTCATCATCACAGGGGCGCCGGTAGAGCAGATGCCTTTCGAGGAGGTAGATTATTGGGAGGAGCTTACCCACGTTTTTGAGTGGACTAAGACTCACGTTACATCAACACTTCATCTTTGCTGGGGCTGCCAGGCAGGATTGTATTATCGATATGGCATTGATAAATATGATTTGCCTGAAAAGAAATTTGGAGTATTTCCACATCGTGTTCAGAATAGAAAGATTCCTATTGTCCGTGGATTTGACGATATTTTCTATGCACCACACAGCCGTCATACCGGAGTGCATACAGAGGATATAGAGGCTTGCGAGGATTTGGTGGTTTGCGCCAAGAGTGAGGAAGCCGGTGTGTTCCTTTGCATGTCTAAGGATGGTAGCAATATCTTTGTAATGGGACATCCAGAGTACGACCGTTTCACCCTTGATAGCGAGTACAAGCGCGACAGAAGTAAGGGACTGGAAATAGCTCTTCCAGAGAATTATTACCCTGACGATGATCCAGAGGAGAAGCCATTATTGCAGTGGCGCAGCCACGGGAATATTCTGTATTCTAACTGGTTGAATTATTACGTATATCAGAACACCCCTTATGAGTGGAATAAGATTAGTGAGAAATAAAGATTTAGGTGATGCTAAGTGTCGCGGCAAAGGCTGCGGCACTTTTGTTTTATCACAAGATGTCTATAAGCCCGCTAACTTCCGGTGAGCTGTGATAAATATTAGAGCAAAATAGATAAAAAACAACGTAGAAAATTAAATTATTTTAACAAATATTGTATTATAAGACATAATTTTAACATCCAATGTTGAAAAATTGTATAAAATGGGTTATAAAATTGACTTAAGAAACTTAAATATAAAATAGTTTAGCATATGCTAAACTAAAAGTAGAAGGGGGAACAAATGAAGAAAATGAAAAAAGCCATGGCATTGGGATTAACTATTGCTATGGCCACTTCAAGCGCGCAGTTAACTGGATTAGGGATAATGAAGGCAGAAGCTGCTACAAACATTTCGAGGGTGTCAGTACATGACCCATCTATTTTTGAGGAAGATGGCAAATACTATGTATTTGGCTCGCACATTGCAACAGCTTCTTCTGATGATTTAGTTAACTGGACACAGGTTTCAAGAGATTATCAGGATGTTAACGGCAATGTAATTTATGGAAATCTAAGAGAAAATCTTGCTGAATCATTTAAGTGGGCAGGATATGACGATGGCGACTGTGCTGGAGGAAATTATGCTGTATGGGCTCCAGATGTAATCTACAATCCAGATTATGTTTGGGAAGATGGAAGCAAGGGAGCGTACATGCTTTATTACAGTGCTTCATCTACTTGGCGCCGTTCATGTATCGGTTATATGGTATCAAAGAACTATGATGGTGGATACCAGTATGGTGGAACAGTAGTATATTCTGGTTTCACAAACACGGGAAGCGTAAATTATGATGGTAATAGCAAGAGAGATACAACCTATACTAACGACTATTTACCTTTTAATGATTTAATTGCAGATGGTGTAATTGATGGGGATGTATCCACATGGAAATGCTTTAATAAGGACGGTAGCTGGAACAATAATTATGCTCCAAATGCTATTGACCCAACTCTTTTCTATGATGCCTCAGGCGAGCATTTATATATGGTATATGGCTCATGGTCAGGCGGATTATTTATCCTAGAGCTTGATAAGACAACAGGTGAAGCAATCTATCCTGGAACAGATGGAGTAGAAGAGACCAGTGGTAATTTTGTAGATAGATATTTTGGTGTTCACATTGCTGGCGGAAATCATCAGTCTGGCGAGGGTCCATACATTGAATATGATAATAATACCGGCTATTACTACATGTACGAAACATATGGTGGACTTACAACAACTGGTGGATATAACATGCGTCTCTTCCGCTCTAAAAATGTTTTTGGTCCATATGTTGATCCAGCCGGAAATGAGGCCGGTGAAAGTGGTGTAAATTGCTATAAATATGGCGTAAAGCTGATTGGTAATTATCAGTTCTATGGACAGCCTGGATATAGAGCAGCTGGTCATAACTCAGCAATGATTACAGACGATGGTAAGTATTATCTTTTCTATCATCAGAGGTTTTTGGATTCTTCTCGTGGTGAAGGCCATGAGGTTAGGGTTAGACAGCAGTTTTTAAATGAAGATGACTGGCTTGTAACAGCAGTATACGAAAATCGTAATGAGCAGATTCAGAAGTATACAAAGGACGATGTAGTTGGAAGCTATGAGTTTGTAAATCATGGAAATGCTGAAAAGGATGGCAGCATGATTTCTACTGAATCAGTTACTTTGAATGAAGATGGTACTATTTCAGGTGACAAAACAGGCTCTTGGACAATGGCAGATGCTGCTGATTATACATATGTAACATTAAATATAGGTGATGCTACTTATAAGGGCGTTTTCTTTGAACAGACAAACGATAATGATGAAAAGACAATGACCTTTACAGCTATTGGAAATAACAATCTGGCCGTGTGGGGAAGTAAATTTGAAGAGTCAGAAGAGCTTGTGGTTGGAAAGGTTATCGATCAGCTGGCAGGAATGCTTCCAGATACAACAAGAGAGAACCTCTCTCTTCCAAAGACTCTATCAGGTGCAACCATCACCTGGAACTCAGACACACCATCTGTATTATCAAACGAGGGTGTAGTATCAGTTCCATCAGTAGATACCAAGGTAAATCTTACAGCAACAATTACCTGAGGTGCAGAGTCTAGGACAGCAGAGTATGAGATTTTGGTTTATGACAAGCCTCATATTATAGCAGGATATGATTTTGAAAATGTAGATGGGACAAGTGTTTCAGCTACTGAGGACTCTGTAGTAGAAAAAAATGCAACATTAGTGGGAACAGCTTCTGTAATCAAAGATGAGACTAGAGGGGAGGTTCTGAAGGTTGAGAATAGTGAGGGGAATAGGCAGGTCAATTATTTATCTTTGCCAAACGACCTATTCAAGGATATTGATAAGTCTGGCTACACTGTAAGCATGTGGGTAAATATTGATGCTTCTACCTGGGAGCACAGTGCTCTTTTTGAAGCAGATATGGTTTCAGGTGGTGCAGTTACAGGCAATTATCCTATGACAAGAATCGGTGCTAATCTGATAGGAAGAATCAATGCAAATGATTATTCTG
>JAEEGL014910279.1_pt1 | contig 14264 bp, 14 predicted proteins | sample 9134231 | NCBI WGS metagenome assembly JAEEGL01 (sample SAMN16246548, study PRJNA631951) | gut metagenome | biome: gut microbiome; feature: rumen; material: fiber-attached | host: Bos | place: Iran: Karaj | collected 2018-10 | reverse complement strand
TACAAGAGTGACCTGCCCGTTGAGGGCTTCCTGATTTTCGAGACCGTCTTCTGCGCCACCTCCGCCACCATCGTGAGCGGTGCGATGGCCGAACGGACGAAGTTCTCCATGTACCTGGTTTACAGCGCTATCATCTCCCTTTTCATCTATCCGATCGAAGGCCATTGGACCTGGGGCGGAGGCTGGCTCTCCGGACTCGGATTCCATGATTTCGCCGGATCGGCCATCGTCCACAGCGTGGGCGGCGTCCTGGCCCTGATCGGTGCGCTGGCGCTCGGACCGCGGATCGGCAAATATACTCCCGACGGGAAGAGCCGCGCCATCCCCGGCCACAACCTGACGATGGCGGCGCTCGGCGTCTTCATCCTCTGGATGGGCTGGTTCGGTTTCAACCCGGGTTCGCAGCTGGCAGCCTCCGGTGAGGTGAACCGCACGGCCATCTCCCACGTCTTCCTGACCACGAACCTCGCAGCTGCTGCCGGCGGCGTGGCGACCCTGTTCCTGACCTGGATCAAGTATGGGAAGCCCTCGCTCTCGCTGACCCTCAACGGCGTGCTCGCCGGTCTGGTGGGCATCACGGCCGGTTGCGATGTGGTCTCTCCGCTGGGCGCAGTCGTCATCGGCCTGATCTGCGGCAACGTACTGGTCTTCGCCATCGATTTCATAGACCGCAAACTGCATATCGACGATCCGGTAGGTGCTTCCAGCGTACACGGCGTCTGCGGCATCCTGGGCACGCTGCTTACCGGCCTCCTGGCCATGGATGGCGGCGTCTTCTATGGCGGCGGCTGGCATTTCTTCGGCGTGCAGTGCCTCGGCATCCTCGTGATCGACCTCTGGGCTGCGGCGACCGGATTCCTGCTGTTCTACGGCATCAAGAAGTTCCACGGCCTGCGTGTCGGCAAGCGTGTTGAGGAGGAAGGTCTGGACATCTACGAGCACGGCGAAAGCTGCTACAATGCATAATCAACTCATTCGAACGATGAAAAAGATGATCATCTGCTGTCTGACCCTGCTCTTGGCCGGAGCGGCGACAGGCAAAGCGCAAGATAAGGTCGAAGCGTCCGTCAGTGCGGACATCGTGAGCCAATATATCTGGCGTGGCCAGGACCTGGGCGGCGTCTCCGTCCAGCCGGGACTCGGTGTCAGCTACAAGGGCCTGAGCCTGTCGGCCTGGGGATCTGCCGGGCTGAGCAATCCGGTCGATGTCCGAGAGTTCGACCTGACCCTCGCCTATACGGTCGGCGGCTTCAACATCGGCATCACCGACTACTGGTTCGATGCAGGGGAGGATCCTCTGGCCCGCTACTTTTACTACCGGCGGGATGCCACCAACCATGTCTTCGAGGCCAACATCGGCTACGATTTCGGCTTCGCCTCCCTGCAGTGGTACACCAATTTCGCCGGCAATGACGGCTTCAATCCTGCTGGCAAGCGTGCGTTCAGCAGCTATTTCGAGGCTGCCGTGCCCTTCGCCCTCGGCGGGGTGGACTGGTCGGCCGCCGTGGGTGCGGTCCCGTATGCAACGAATTTCTATGGCGCGGAGAAGTTCTCCGTGGTCAACCTCTCGCTGACTGCCTCCGTGGATATCCACATCACGGATTCCTTCTCCGTGCCGGTGTCCGCCCAGCTGGCCTTCAACCCCTGCAGCAACGCGGCCTACCTGGTCTTCGGCGTTACGCTGCAGCCTTAATCACTTGATCTAAATACAGCATTCCTATGTGTGGAATAGTCGGAATATTCAATGTCCGGGAGCAGTCTGAGGAACTGCGCCGGAAGGCCCTGGAGATGAGCCGCCGGATCCGCCACCGCGGACCGGACTGGAGCGGCATCTGGTGCGGTGGGACCGCCGTGCTGGCCCATGAACGCCTGAGCATCGTCGATCCGGAATCGGGGGGACAGCCGCTTGTCTCCCCAGACGGGAAGCAGGTGCTGGCCGTGAACGGCGAGATCTACAACCATCAGGAGATCCGCCGGCGCTACGCCGGGAAATATGATTTCCGGACGGGCAGCGACTGTGAGGTCATCCTCGCGCTCTACCGGGACAAGGGCCCGGCTTTCCTGGAGGAACTCAGCGGCATCTTTGCTTTCGCGCTCTACGACGCGGAGCAGGATGCCTTCCTGATCGCCCGCGACCCCATTGGGGTCATCCCCCTGTACATCGGCTACGGGCCGCAGGGGCGGGTGTATGTAGCCAGCGAGTTGAAGGCCCTGGAGGGCCACTGCGAGCGCTATGAACCCTTCCCGCCGGGCCACTTCTGGTGGAGCCGCCGGCCGGGCCTCCAGCGCTACTACAGCCGCGACTGGATGCAGTACGACGCCGTCCGGGACAACGCCGCCAGTGCCTTCGACATCCGGGAAGCCCTGACGGACGCGGTGCGCCGCCAGATGATGTCGGACGTGCCCTATGGGGTGCTGCTCTCCGGCGGCCTGGATTCCTCCATCATCTCCGCCCTGGCGGAGCGTTTCAGCGAGCGGCGCATCGAGGACGATTCCCGCACGCGGGCCTGGTGGCCGCGGCTGCACTCCTTCGCCGTGGGGCTGGAGGGTTCTCCCGACCTGGCCAAGGCCCGCACGGTCGCCGACCATATCGGGACCGTCCACCACGAGATCCACTACACCATCCAGGAGGGTCTGGACGCCCTGCGTGACGTCATTTACCACATCGAGACCTACGACGTGACCACCGTCCGCGCCTCTACCCCCATGTACCTGCTGGCCCGGGTGATCAAGTCCATGGGCATCAAGATGGTCCTCTCGGGCGAAGGGGCCGACGAAGTCTTCGGCGGCTACCTGTATTTCCACAAGGCGCCCGATGCGCGGGCCTTCCACGAGGAGACGGTCCGCAAGTTGTCCAAGCTCCACCTCTACGACTGCCTGCGCGCCAACAAGAGCCTGGCCGCCTGGGGCGTGGAAGGGCGCGTCCCCTTCCTCGACAAGGAGTTCCTCGACGTGGCCATGCGCCTCAACCCGGCCGCCAAGATGTGCGGCACCGACGGGGAGGGACGCCCCATCATCGAGAAACTGATCCTGCGGGAAGCTTTTTCCGACCTGCTGCCCGAAGCCATCGTCAAGCGCCAGAAAGAACAGTTCAGCGACGGCGTGGGCTTTTCGTGGATCGATACGCTCAAGCGCATCACCGCCGAGGCCGTCAGCGACGATCAGATGGCGCAGGCCGCGGAGCGCTTCCCCATCAACCCGCCGCAGAACAAAGAGGAATACTACTACCGCAGCATCTTCGAAGAACACTTCCCCAGCGAGAGTGCCGCCCGTTCCGTGCCCAGCGTGCCCAGCGTGGCCTGCAGCACGGCGGAGGCCCTGGCCTGGGACGCCTCTTTCCGCCATCTCAACGACCCGAGCGGACGGGCCGTGGCCGGCGTGCACGAACAGGCGTATTAAAAAGAGAGAATATTTCTTATCTTTGTGTTCATGAAGCAATTTGGATTCCTCCGCGTCGCGGCCGTCATGCCGCCCGTCCATGTAGCCGACCCGGCGGCAAACGTCCGGGAGATCCTCGCCCTGTGCCGCGAGGTCGAAGCGCACCAGGTCTCCGTCGCCGTCCTGCCGGAGCTCAGCGTTACGGGTTATACCTGCGGCGACCTCTTCGGGCAGGCCCGCCTGCTCGAAGATGCCGAAGCGGCCGTAGCGCAGCTGGCCGCCGGCACGGCAGGGCTGAAGGCCCTGCTGGTCGCCGGCGTTCCCGTGCGCCATGCCGGACGCCTGTACGACTGCGCCGTCATGCTACATGGGGGCCGCATCCTCGGAATCGTTCCGAAAAGCTTCCCGGACAGCGGCGAATCGCGCTGGTTCGCCTCCGGACGCTGCCTGCACGGGCTGCGCATCCGCTTTGCCGGACAGGAGGACGTGCCGCTCGGCACGGACCAGCTCTTCCGCGTAGGAGACGCCCTCGCCGCCGTGGAGATCGGACAGGACCTGTTCGTCCCCACGCCGCCGTCCACCCGGGCCGCCGCCGCGGGAGCCCAGCTCATCCTGAACCTTTCCGCCAGCGACGAATACATCCGCCGCCACGAATACCGCCGCCTGCTGGTCGCCTCCACGGCTTCCCGGCTCTGCGCGGCCTATGTTTACAGTTCCTGCGCCGAAGGGGAATCCACCCGCGACCTCGTGTGGGCCGGCGCCTCGCTCATCTGCGAACGCCACGCCATCCTCGCCGAAGCGGAGCGTTTCGCCCGCGGCGGCCGCCTGATCGCCGCCGACATCGATACGGACCTGCTGGACAGCCTGCGCGCCCGCGAACATACCTTCGAATCCGCTCCCGCTCCCGCCTTTCTGGTCCAGGACGCCGGTGAAGGCGCCGGGACCGACTTCGGGACCGCCCTGCTGCGTCCCCTGGACCCGCATCCCTTCATCCCTTCCGACAAGGAGCTGGACGGACGCTGCGACGGAATCCTGACCGCCCAGGTGGCGGGCCTGAGCACGCGGCTGGAGCACATCGGCTGCCACAAGGCCGTGCTCGGCGTCTCCGGCGGACTGGACTCCACCCTCGCCCTGCTCGTGACCGCCCTCACCTTCGACCGCCTGGGGCTCCCCCGCAAGGACATCATCGGAGTCACCATGCCCGGCTTCGGCACGACCGGGCGCACCCACGACAACTCCGTGGACCTGATGCGCGGACTGGGGGTCAGCGCGCGCGAAATCTCCATCGTCCCCGCCGTCCGGCAGCATTTCGCCGACATCGGCCAGGACGAATCCGTCCACGATCTCACCTACGAGAACAGCCAGGCCCGCGAACGCACACAGCTCCTGATGGACCTGGCCGGCAAGGAAGGCGGGCTGGTCGTCGGCACCGGCGACCTGTCCGAACTGGCCCTCGGCTGGTGCACCTTCAACGGCGACCACATGTCCATGTACGACGTCAACGCCGGCGTCCCCAAGACCCTGCTCCGCACCATCGTGCGCTGGGCCGCGGAACACAGCTTCGCGGAAGGCGGGCTCCGCCGCACCCTGCTGGACATCGTGGACACCCCGATCAGTCCCGAACTGCTCCCGGCCGATGCAGAAGGCAAGATCGCCCAGAAGACCGAGGACAAGGTGGGCCCCTACGAGCTGCACGATTTCTTCCTCTACCACTTCGTCCGCTCCGGCTATGCGCCGGACAAGATCCTGTTCCTTGCCGGCAGGGCCTTCGCCGGGCGCTATGACGAGGCAACCCTCCGGAAATGGCTGGAGACCTTCCTGCGCCGTTTCGCCCAGCAGCAGTTCAAACGCAGCTGCGTGCCCGACGGCCCCAAGGTCGGCTCCGTCTCCCTCTCGCCCCGCGGCGGCTGGGACATGCCTTCCGATCTGGACAATTACTGGAAACTGACGGAATAAGCCATGTTCGAGAAACTCGTTTCCCTGGTCAACGACATTGTCTGGAGCCCCGCCCTGGTGGTGCTCCTGGTGGGAGCGGGCATCTACTTCTCCCTCCGCACCCGCTTCGTCCAGGTCCGCCGTTTCCGTCTGCTGATCCGTTCCCTCTTCGCCCGCAGTGAAGCCCCCGGGGACGGGAAGAAGAAAGGCATCTCCTCCTTCGAGGCCTTCTGTGTCGCACTCTCGGGCCGCGTGGGGACGGGCAACATCGTCGGCGTGGCCACGGCCATCGCCCTCGGCGGGCCCGGCGCCATCTTCTGGATGTGGATCATCGCCTTCTTCGGCGCCTCCACCGCCTTCATGGAGTCCACCCTGGCCCAGATGTACAAGTTCCACCACCGGACCTCCTACCGGGGCGGCCCGTCCAGCTACATCGAGCACGGCATGAAGCAGCCCTGGCTGGGCGTGCTGTTCGCCGTCGTGACCCTGGTCGGCTACGGCCTCTTCCTCACCCCCGTCCAGTCCAACGGCGTCGCCTCCGCCCTGGGCAACTCCTACGGCATCTCCCCGCTCGTCACCGGCCTCAGCCTGGCTGCCGTGCTCGCCCTCGTCATCATCGGCGGGGTGCGCAGCATCGCCCGCGTGGCCTCCCTGGTCACGCCCTTCATGGCATTCGCCTACATCATCCTTTCGCTGGTGATCATCGGCCTGCACATCGACATGGTCCCCGCCGTGTTCGCCTCCATCGTGAAGGGGGCCTTCGGCATCCAGCCGGTCGCAGGCGGCATCCTGGGCTCGACCATCATGATGGGGGTCAAGCGGGGCATCTTCTCCAACGAAGCCGGACAGGGCGGCGGGGCCATCGTCTCCGCTTCAGCCGACGTGCCGCACCCGGCCCGGCAGGGTTTCGCCCAGGCCTTCTCGGTCTATGTGGACACCCTGCTGGTCTGTACCGCCACGGCCCTGATGATCCTCTGCAGCGGCTCCTACAACATCCTCGACGCCAAGACCGGCGAAATGCTGGTGGCGAACGCCCCCGCCCTCGCCGACAACTATGTCGGATACACGCAGGCGGCCGTGGACAGCGTCCTTCCCGGATTCGGCAACCAGTTTGTCGGCATCGCCCTGATCTTCTTCGTCTTCACGACGATCATGGCGTACTACTTCTATGCGGAATCCAGCATCATCTATCTCTTCCAGCGGCATAGCCACGCCTCGCGCAGGGGCGAGCTGGCCGCGGTCTGGATTTTCCGTTTCATGCTGCTCGGGGCGACCGTGTTCGGCGCCCTGCGCGAAGCCAACACCATGTGGCAGCTGGGCGACATCGGGCTGGGGCTCCTGGCCTGGATCAACGTCGTCTCGCTGCTGATCCTCTGCCCCAAGGCCGTCCGGGCCTTGCGCGACTATGAGCGCCGGCTCGCCGCCGGAGAGAAGAGTCCCGTCTTCCGCCCGTCTGAGTTCGGCATTGATTCCAGCGCCTGGAAAGAAGAAGAACAAAAAGAGTTATGAGACCTTATCGCCACGAGATCAAGTACTACGAGTGCGATCGCATGGGCGTCACGCACCATTCCAACTACATCCGTTTCATGGAAGAAGCCCGTATCGACTGGATGGACTAGCTCGGCTTCGGCTTCGAAGAGCTGGAGGCCGAGGGCCTCGTCTCCCCCGTCGTCAACCTGAGCTGCAACTACCACAAGAGCACCACGTTCAAGGACGTGCTCACCATCGAGCTCAAGGTGCGCGAGATGACCGGGCTCAAGATCACCTTCAACTACGCCATGAAGGTCGGGGACAAACTGGTCTGCACCGCCGCCAGCACCCACTGCTTCCTGGAGAACGGCCGTCCCGTCGTCATCCGGGAGCGCCTCCCGAATCTCTACGACACCATCGTCACCACGCAGCAGCTGTAAACCGGAGGCCCCGGGGAACCCCGTCGGCCCTGTCCGCGGACAGGGCGGGCGGCTTATTGCCAGCGGAAATTCTCTTTGCCGGCGGCCAGTTCGAAGTGGTATTTGACGATGCCCAGGTCCACCGTCGTGTAACCGGCCAGCGAGAAGGTCGTCCGGGCCTCCACGACATTCCCTTCATGCAGGATGAAGCGGTATTTCTGCTGGTGGATGGCCGTCGGGGCCAGCATGGCGGCCTCCATCCCGGCACGGAACCAGGCGGGGACCTCCCCCTTCACCACCATGAAATCCTCCGTGGGACGCTGCTTGTGCATCACGCCCGGGTTCTGTCCGTAGCCGAGGGCGATGACGCAGTGCACGGTCTCGCTGCCGTCCAGGATGTAGGTGCCGGGAATCTTCTTGTAGGTGAGACCCACCCAGCAGGAATTGAGGCCCAGGGCCTGGGCGAAGAGCACGAGATGCTCGCCGTACCAGCCGACTTTCTCCTCCCAGGACCTGCCTTTCGGGGCGGCCATGACGAGGTAGTTGCTCGCGCCGGTGAAGACACCGTATTTGAACATGCCCGGGGCGAAGGCCCGCGGCTCATTCAGGACGAGCTGGATATGCAGGCCGCTCCCGGCGTTGCAGCGCCAGACTTCCCGCTGCAGGGCCGCAACGGTTTCCGGCTCGATGGGGAGCGCTTTGTACTGACGGACCGAATGCCGGGCCCGGACGGCTTCCAGCAGTTCGTGTCGGGTGATCTCTTTCGTACTCATATAGGCGTGCTTTCAAAAATATTCACTAAATTTGGTCTGTTATGAAGTTTCTCGCAAATCTCGTTTGGCTGATCCTGGGCGGACTGCTGGTCGCCCTGATCTACTACCTCGTCGGGCTGCTGCTCTGCGTCACCATCATCGGCATCCCCTTCGGGGTGCAGCTCTTCAAGCTGGGGACCTACGCCCTGTGGCCTTTCGGACGCGAGGCGACCTTCGCCCCGGACGAGCCCGGCCTGCTGTCCATCCTCATGAACGTGCTCTGGATCCTGCTGGGCTGGTGGGAGATCGCGCTCATCCACGCCTTCTTCGGCCTGATCCTCTGCATCACCATCGTCGGCATCCCCTGGGGCGTCAAGCATTTCCAGCTGGCCGTCATGGCCCTCACCCCCTTCGGGAAGCGCCTGGTCCCCAAGCGGGACTAGGCCAGCATCGCCTCGCAGGCGAGCAGCAGGTCCTGGAAAGTCCGCTCGAAGTCCCCGGTGTACCAGGGGTCGGCTACGTCTCGTCCGGACCCTGCGTAGGACATCATCAAATGGATCTTGCCCTGCGGATCGGAAGGGATGATGTGCCGGATCAGCCGCAGGTTGGAAGCGTCCATGCAGATGATGCGGTCGAAGCGCCCGTAGTCATCCGCCGTGACCTGCCTCGCCTTTTTCCCCATGTCGAAAGGAACCCCGTGCTGGGTCAGGCTGCGCCTGGCCGGCGGATAGATGGGGTTGCCGATCTCTTCCGTGGAGACGGCGGCGGATTCGATGTAATACCGATCTTCCAGGCCGCGGGCGCGGACCAGGGCCTTCAGGATGAATTCCGCCATCGGGGAACGGCAGATATTGCCGTGACAGACAAACAATACGTTCATAACGGTGCAAAGATACGCAATATTTCGTACCTTTGACAGGAGAAAACCACACGACATGTCTTCCCGCGAATTCGGCACCTGTTTCTTCGAGCAGTATGCGCAGATCACGCTCTCGGCCCTGCTGGGGAGCGAGTTCGACTGTCTGGTGAACCGGGACCGGCCCGACCTCCAGTCGGAAGGCGACCGGCACCTGGGCATCGAGGTGACGCGGGCGATGGAGCAGAGCAAGCGGGCCGCGGACGAACTCCTGCAGGACGTGGCCGGGCAGACCGGCGCCCGGGGAGACGACGAGGAGTGGGACATGATCCTGGCATCCGGCTACGCCTACGGCCTGGGCGGCGGCCACTTCATCGGCCGCCGGGAATTGCCTTACTGGTCCCTGGCCCTGCCGCTGCGCCATATCATCGAGAGCAAGGTCTCCAAGGTGGGAAACGGCTTCTACGGCCGTTTCGACCATATGGGCCTGTTCGTTTTCTGCAAGGACACCCTCCGCGAGATCGATGCCCGAAGCACCGTCCGCTACACCCTGAAACTGCAGCAGGGCCTGGAGATACGCTATGACCGCCTCTTCCTCTCCGACGCGGACGACCTCTTCGTCTGCAATCTGGACGACGAGGTCCCGGAAGCGGCCCGCATGGGACGCTATTCCATCTCCCAGGCCCAGCGGAAGGCCTTCTTTGAAGAGGCGCTGCGAAGGCAGCAAGAAGAATTCCCCTTATCCCTGTGATATGAAACTCCTGTCCCGTCCGGAAGAAAGCCACAAAGGCGATTACGGCCACCTGCTCATCGTTGCCGGCTGCCAGCGCATGCCGGGGGCGGCCGTCCTCACCACGGGCGCCGCACTCCGCTCCGGCTGCGGCCTGGTGACCCTCCATTCTACGGACCGGGCCGTGCAGGCGGCGGTCGCCCAATTCCCTTCGGCCATGCTGTCGGAAGACCCCGGCGCCCAGTTCAGCACCGTCCCCTCCGGCCTGGAGCGCTATTCAGCCATCGCCGTGGGACCGGGGCTGGGCCAGGCGGAGGAGACACTCTCCGCCCTGTCCGGCCTGCTGACGGCGGCCTGCGGAGCCGGCATCCCGCTGGTGCTGGATGCGGATGCGCTCAACCTGCTGGCCGCGCATCCTTCGCTCTGGGACTCCGTCCCGCCCGGTTCCGTCCTCACGCCCCATCCGGGGGAACTCCGCCGCCTGCTCCCTTTCGAGACGGAAGCGCAGCGGGAAGCGGCCATCATCCGGCTCTGCCGCGAACGGGGCTGCGTGTTGCTCGCCAAGGGCCACCGCAGCCGCATCTACACGCCGGAGGGTCATTGCAGCATCAATCCTACGGGCAATGCCGGCCTTGCAAAAGGCGGCAGCGGCGACGTGCTGACGGGACTGGTCGGCGGCCTGCTCGCCCGCGGCTATACCGCCCGGGACGCCGCCGTCCTGGGAGCCTGGATCCACGGCTATGCCGGTGATATCCTGACAGAAAAATACACGGCCGAGGCCTACAGCAGTTTCGAGCTCATCCGCGAGCTCTGGCAGGGCTTCGCCGCGCTCCGAACAGGTAAAGGACCGGGAATATCTCCAGACGCCCCAGGAACATCTCCATCATCCCGGTGATTTTCAGCACCGCCGGAATATCGGCGTAATTCGCCATTGAACCCAGTTCCCCGAATCCCGGCCCCACGTTGCCGACGCAGGCGACCGAGGCCGTCAGGCCGGTCACGAAATCCAGGCCCCCCGCCACGTTGACCAGGGTGAAGAGCGCCGCCGTGAGCAGGTAGCAGAAAATATAGATGAATGCGTTGTTCACCTGGCCGGCGGAACGGAACACGCCGTCGGCGCGGACATTGTGGATGAGGGTGGGATTGACGGCCGTGCGGATGTGCGCGCGAAGGCCTTTGACCGAGAGGACCAGGCGGTCCATCTTGATGCCGCCCGACGTGGACCCGGAACAGCCGCAGACGATGGACCCCAGCCAGAGCAGGGTCATGCTGAACGCCGGCCACACACTGGTGTCCTGCGTGGCGAAACCCGTCGTCGTGGTGATCGAAGCCACCTGGAAGGCAGCCGTCCGCAGGGCCACGCCCGTCGAGGAATAACTGCCGGTGACGCGCAGGTTGACGGTGATCATCAGGGTAAACAGGCAGGCCAGCCCCAGGAACCATCGGCTCGTCTCCGCCTGCCACACTTTCGGCCGGCCCCCGCGCAGGAAGGACAGGAAGATCAGGCCGAAATTGAGACCGGAAGTCAGCATGGCCAGGGTCAGGACGATTTCGGCGGCGGGATTGTCAAAGGCGGCGATGCTCACCCCGCGCGTACTGAAACCGCAGGTGCTGCATGCGGACATCGCGTGCGTGGCACTGTCGAACCAGCCCAGGCCGGTCAGTTTCAAGGCGAAGAACGTGATCAGGGTCAGCAGGATGTAGATGATCAGCATCCGGTTGGCGAAGAGCGAGGTCCGCTTGCCCAGGAAGGGAGAACGTGCGACCGCGGAAATCTCCGCACCGGACAGGGTGGAACGGTCACCGGCATAGCGGATGAGGGTGGAGAAGAGGGTCACGATTCCTACACCCCCCACCCAGGCCGTGGAGATGCGCCAGAACTGCAGTCCGCGGGGCAGCGCTTCGACGTCGTCGAGGATGGATGCCCCCGTGGTCGTGAAGCCGGAAACGCTCTCGAACATGGCATCCAGGAAACCGAGCTCCGGGCTGTGGAGCAGGAAGGGAAGCGTTCCGAAGAGGCAGGCGGCCGCCTTGGAGCAGACCACCACCATGTTGCTCTCGCGGAAATGCAGCCGGGCCGTGCCGCGCCGGACGAAAATCAGGGGAAAAAGTCCCGTAATCAGGGTGATAAATGCGGAATACAACAGCGGCAGGCGGCTGTTGTCGCCGGGTGTGCTATAAGCGATGGCCCCGGAGACCAGCATCAGGGCTGTCAATAGCAGCAGCGAGACGCTAATGTAGAAGATAATGGCCCTTGCGTTCATGACAACAAAAACGGAACAAAGATATTTCCGCATTTTTCATTTATCAACACAATAATTTTTATCTTTGCATTGATAATATCAATCGTCATGACGCTGCAACAACTCCGTTATATCGTCGCTATCGACGATTACCGCCACGTCGGCCGGGCCGCCGATGCCTGCGGCCTGACCCAGTCCACCCTGAGCCTGATGGTCAAAAAACTGGAGGAGGAGCTGGATACCCGCCTCTTCGACCGGGAGGTTCATCCCATCGCCCCGACGGACATGGGGCGGAAAGTCATCGACCAGGCCCGCGTCGTACTGTTCAACGCCGCCCAGATCCAGGAGATGACCTGTTCCGAGAAACTCGCCCTCAGCGGTCCGCTGCGCATCGCGCTGATCTCTACGGTCGCTCCCGTCCTGGTCCCGGGCCTCTTCTCCTATATCAACCGCAACCATCCGGAGATTTCGCTGTGCACCGAGGAGATGCTCACCCCGACGCTGAAGGACAAACTGCACAAGGCGGAGGTCGATATCGGCATCCTGACGGCCCCGGTGGAAGATCCCGACCTGCTGGAGATCCCGCTCTATACGGAGCGCTTCTTCGCCTATGTGTCGGAAAACAATCCCCTCTATGCCCAGGAGTACATCCGTACGGAAACCCTGCTCCAGCATCCTGTCTGGATCATGTGCAATGGCCTGCAACTCTTTGACAGCAAAAGGATGCCGCCCGGGGAGGAACTCTCCTACGAGCGCTTTTTCGAGGGCGGCCGCGTCGGCATCCTGATCCAGATCATCAACGACAACGGCGGGGTCACCATCATTCCGGAGACCCATATCGGACTGATCCTGTATAGCAACCAGAAGAACCTGCGCCCCATCCAGGGGGCTTCCCAAAGCCGCACCATCTCACTGGCCGTCCGCAAGGACTTCATCCACGAGGCGTTGCTCAACGTCGTCGTGGACGCCATCCGTACCGTCATCCCCGGCGTGCTGCTCTCCCCGATGGTCAAGAACAACCCCCGGCTCAGCCTTTGACCGGAAGGACTACCCTTCCCAGAAAAAGGCTTCCGGGAGGGGGTGGCAGTTGTACTGCGAGGCCATGGATTCGCCATAGGCCCCGGCAGAGCGTATGGCCATGAAATCGCCCCGATGGCACTTGTCGATGGACATTTCCTTGACGAAGACGTCCGAGCTTTCGCACACGGGCCCGACGACATCGTACACTTCCTCCGGCTCGTCGGAACTCAGGTTCTCCACCCGGTGATAGGCCCGGTACATCGCGGGGCGGACCAGTTCGGTCATGCTCCCGTCGATGATGGCGAACTGCTTGTGGGTCCCCTGCTTGACGTAGAGCACCCGGCAGATCAGCGTCCCGCAGGGCGCCACGATGGCGCGGCCCAGTTCGAAATGCACGGGCGTGCCCTGCGGCAGGCGCAGGTGCTTGCGGAAGGTCCCGAAATAGGCCTCGAAATCGGCGACAGGCAGGTGGTTGGGATGCTGGTAATTGATTCCCAGTCCCCCGCCCACGTTGATATCGCCCACCGGACGGCCGCCGCGCTGCAGGCGATCCACCAGTTCGTTGACCCGGTTGCAGAGCGCGACGAAATCCATCATGTCCAGGATCTGCGAACCGATGTGGAAATGCAAACCGCAATAGCGGATATGCGGCAGGCCCAGGGCGAGGTCCATCACCTCGTCCATCTGCTCATAGTTGATCCCGAACTTGTTTTCCGCCAGGCCCGTGGTGATCCCGGCGTGGGTATGCGCCCCGATGTCGGGATTGATGCGCAGGCTCACGGGGGCCACCGTCCCCAGCTCCGCGGCCAGTTCTTCGATGACTTCCAGCTCGGCGGCCGACTCCACGTTGAAACGGGCGATGCCCGCAGACAGGGCGTAGCGTATCTCTTCATCGCTCTTGCCCACGCCGGCATAGACGATGCGCTCCGGCGGGAAACCGGCCTCCAGGGCGGCACGGACCTCTCCCCCGCTCACGCAGTCCGCTCCGAAGCCCCGTCCCGCAATCTCGGCGAGGATGCGCGGATTGGCGTTCGCCTTGACGGCGTAGTGCATGCAATAGTCCGGATTGCTGTCCAGCTGGGCCTGCACCGTCTCCAGCGTCCTGCGCAGGAGAGGCAGGTCGTAGAAGTAGAACGGAGTCCGCAGGGAGCGGAATCTTTCGATGGGGAATTCACCCTTCAGCATTACTCAAACAGGCATTTGCTCAAGGAACGGAGGGCCCGCGCCTTGTCCTCCCCCCGGACAAGGAAGGAGATGTTGTAATTGCTTCCGCCGTAGGAAATCATACGGACGGGGATGTCGCGCATCGCCTCCATCGCACGGGACTCGAAACCGACGTTCTCCCAGTCCATGTCGCCCACCACGCAGATGAGGCACTTGTCCAGGTCCACTTTCACGGTGCCGTACTTCGTGAGGTCGTGGATGTGCGCGCCCAGGTAGCGGTTGTCGTCGATGGACAGG
>JAEEGL012364098.1_pt1 | contig 14264 bp, 10 predicted proteins | sample 9134231 | NCBI WGS metagenome assembly JAEEGL01 (sample SAMN16246548, study PRJNA631951) | gut metagenome | biome: gut microbiome; feature: rumen; material: fiber-attached | host: Bos | place: Iran: Karaj | collected 2018-10 | reverse complement strand
TTCTCGGAGAGCGATATCGAGTATCTGCGTTCTCTTGGGATCTTTGAGGCCGATTTTCTGGAGTATCTTAAGGATTTCCGCTTTACAGGCGATATCGACGCGATCCCGGAGGGCACGGTCGTGTTCCCGATGGAACCGCTTATGCGTATCTCTGCTTCGATCATGGAAGCGCAGCTCATCGAGCCCGCGCTCCTTACGATGATCAACCACCAGACGCTGATCGCGACCAAGGCCGCCCGTGTCGTGCATTCGGCAAAAGGCGACGCGGTCATGGAGTTCGGTCTGAGACGCGCGCAGGGACCACAGGCGGGCACTCTCGGTGCGAGAGCGGCGGTCATCGGCGGCTGTATCGGAACGTCCAACGTTCTGACGGCGAAGATGTTCGGCGCGGCGCCCAAGGGGACGCATTCCCACAGCTGGGTCATGAGTTTTGATTCGCAGATCGAAGCGTTCCGCGCGTACGCGAAGCTTTTCCCTGACATGTGCATCTTGCTGGTCGACACGTATGACACGCTGCGCAGCGGTGTGCCGGACGCGATCCAGGTCTTCAAAGAAATGCGCGAGGCCGGCATTCATTCCAAACTGTATGGAATCCGTCTGGACAGCGGCGACCTTGCTTATCTTTCAATCGAGGCCCGCAAGATGCTGGACGAAGCGGGCTTTACGGACGCGATCATCAGCGCGTCCAGCGATCTGGACGAATTTGTCATCCGCGATCTGAAGAACCAGGGCGCGCAGATCTCCCTCTGGGGTGTCGGTACGAGGCTGATCACGGCGGACGGCAATCCGTCTCTCGGCGGTGTCTATAAGCTGGCAGCGGAAGAGGACGAGAACGGCAATATGATCCCCAAGATCAAGCTTTCCAATAATCTGGAGAAAATCACGAATCCCGGTGTTAAGCAGATCCTGCGGATCTATGACAAAGAGACCGGTTATCTGCGCGGCGATCTGATCACGCTGGATGACGAGGAATTTGACGAGAACCATGAGCTCACGATCTTCCATCCGATCAACACGTGGAAACATATGACGTTTGCCGGCGGTTCCTACAAGCTGCGCAAACTGTTGGTTCCGGTTTTCCGCGGCGGGAAGTGTGTTTATACGTGCCCGACGCTCGCCGAGATCCGCGAGATCTGCGCGAAGGAGCAGGAGACGCTGTATCCGGAGACCCGCAGAACCATGAATCCTCAGGAGGTCCCGGTCGATCTTTCCGTGAAACTGTGGACGCTTAAGAACGAGATGCTGCATCAGTACGGCAAGTAAGCAGGACAGAACAAGGAGACCTGAAAATGATCTATACGAATAAAATCGCAAACCCCGCGGACGCGAACGAATGGACCAGAGCCTATCTGGACTCGATCCTGGTGGAAATGCGGCTCCTCGACAGCTGCGTTCCGGATACGTCCTGCACGATTTTCGGCAGAAAATTCGCAACACCGGTCATGACCGCCGCGTTTTCTCATCTGGACAGGATGCATGAGGGCGGGATGATTACGATGGCACAGGGCGCTGCCGAGGCGCATGCGCTGAACTGGGCCGGAATGGGCAGTGCAGAGGAGCTTGAGGGCATCCTCGGAGCCTGTCCTGAGACCATTAAAATCATCAAACCCTATATGGACCGTGATCTGGTCCGTGAGAAGCTGCAGCATGCCTATAAAGCCGGCGCGATCGCGGTCGGCATGGATATCGACCACAGTTTTAACCGCAAGGGTCAGCATGATGTGGTTCTGGGCATGGAGATGGCTCCGGTCAGTCTGGACGAGCTCAAGAGCTTTGCTGCAGAGACACCGCTGCCTTTTGTCGTAAAGGGTGTGCTGAGTGTACAGGACGCGCTGAAGTGCCGCGAGGCCGGCGTCAGCGGGATTCTGGTCAGCCATCATCATGGCATGATTCCTTATGGCGTGCCGCCGCTCATGATCCTTCCCGAGATCGTCCAGGCAGTCGGAGCGGATATGGATATTTTCGTGGACTGCCACATCGATACAGGAGCGGATACGTTCAAGGCGCTTGCGCTCGGCGCGAAAGCTGTCTGCGTAGGCCGTGCGGCGCTGGATGATTTCAGCAAGACCGGCGCGGAAGGCGTCCGGGCTTATATCGAGTCGATGACAGATGGGCTGCGTGAAATGATGGCCAAGACCGGCGCGGCGGATCTTGCGTCGATCGATCCGGGCGTCCTGCATACACTGGTCTGAAGTGTCACTTTATACATTGGGAGACCCGCATCTGTCCTTCGGCGTGCCGGACAAGAAGATGGACAAGTTCAGCAAAGCATGGAAGGGACATGAGGAGAAGATCCGCAGGAACTGGCTTGCCGTGGTGCGGGAGAGCGATACTGTCGTATTGGCGGGAGATTTCTCATGGGGCCGCGATCTCGAAGAGTGCGGCCCTGATTTTGATTTCATCGGGAAGCTGCCCGGCCGTAAGATTCTGATCCGCGGCAATCACGACATGTTCTGGGACGCGAAGAAAACACCCGCGCTGAACGCGCTGTTCGAGGGACGGTTTTTCTTCCTGCAGGACAATTATGCGGCTTACGAGGATTACGCGCTGGTCGGAACGAAAGGCATCTGCTTTGAAAACCTGACATCTTTTGAGCAGTTCCGCAAGCTGCAGAAACGCGAGACGGAGCGGCTGCGGACATCTTTTGAAGCTGCCAGGGCAGCGGGATACCGCAAGTTTATCGTCTTTCTGCACTATCCGCCGACATCGTCGATCTGGCCGGCAACACCGGAGCTCTGCGAGGCTCTCGGCATGTCACGCCGGGAGGAAGCCGCGATCCGCCGTCAGGAGCAGGAGATCCTGCGGCAGCATGGGGGCAGGGATATCGGTCACAATCCTGTCATCGATTTGCATGCGCTGCCGCCTGCACTGCTGCACAGTGTCATGGACGTCACAGAAGTCCTGTCAAGCCCCTTTACCCGTATGGCTGAAGAATACGGCGCGGAGCAGGTGATTTATGCACATTCGCATGGGAAAAGCCGCTTCCACGACAGCATCCATGGGGAGCTGCGCGGTGTCCGTTACCAGCTCGTATCCGGCGATTATCTGGACTTCAAGCCGTTTCGCGTGATCGGTTGATCGGGCAGGAAGAGATTCTCTGGCCGGCATGTGGGCGAGAGCTGTATTTGTATCTGAAAGCGTGAAATCGAGGTTCGGTTTCACGCTTTTTTGTATACGTGTTTACACTTATGCTGATTTGAAGAGAACTGTCCCTTTAGGCTTAGGATGTGGCGGTAAAAGCGCCTATTTTTGCTGATTTTACCGCCGGATAGTTGTCCGAAAAGCCACAAAAGCCATTTAATTTAGCCAGGCTGGGGCAGAGAGGCTCGTTGCGGAAGCTATTTTAAGGTCAGAAGTGTCCCTGCCGGCGGTAAAATCATGACTTTTCCTTCTTTTTACTGCCGAAAGATGCCCTGACTGGCGGTAAAACTGGGCATTTATTGTTTTTTTACCGCCGCAACCAACACAAATGAGCTGATGCGTTCGAATAACATGTTTATAAAAACTAAAACAACGGCCCGGGCTGCCTATAGACAGCTTCAGGCCGTTGTTTTTGCTATAAAATGCTTTCAGTGACGGTACAGGCCTTCCCTTTTCCGCTGCTCGATCTCGCGCCAGCCGCGGAAGTTGCCGAAGACCTCGTCCACATCGCCGACGCACGCAAAGGAGTCGGGATAGTGGGAGATGATTTTCTGCATTTCGATGATCTGATGTTTGTTGATGACACAGACCAGCAGGTCCGTCGGTTTCCCGGAGTACATGCCGCGTGCGGGCATCACGGTCGCGCTGTGGTGCAGTGTCTGGATGATCTCCTGCGCCATTTCCTCTGCATGATGCGTCGTGATCTCAAACTTCAGCTGCTTCTTGCCGCCGCGGATTATCTGGTCGCTGATGCGGGAACTGAGGAAACAGTAGATGATGCACAGGATCACAGGCTCGTAACGGTAATCATAGACGAAGAAGGACGCGAGCGCCACGATGCTGTTCAGAATAAAGATGATCCATACGACGCTCTGCTCGGGCCTCCGCTTGTGCACAAACGCAGCGATGACGTCCGTACCGCCTGTGCACGCGTTCTGCCGGATCACGGTTCCGTAGATAAAGCCGTTGACGGTGCCGGCTGCGACCGGTGCGAGCACCGAGCTGACGCCGTTCTCCGTGGGATGGTAGATCCAGCGGGACACGTCCACCACACCGCGCTGCAGCAGCAGAATGCACGTGGATGAGATGATCGAGAAGATCAGCGTTTTGACCGCGTAGTCCCGATTCAGCACAAAACAGGCGATCAGACAGAGCGGGACGTTGATGAGCAGGTTCATATAGCCGACGGAGAAGCCCAGTTTATACTGGATCATCGTTGCGATGCCGTTAAGTCCTGCCGGCGCGAACGAATTGGGAAAGATGAAGATCACGTAGTTCAGCGCCATCAGTGCTGCCATGGCGACTACGAGAACGATCTCTCTGACCCGCTTGATAAGGGGATTCCTGGTGTTACTCATAGGAAAATTACACGTCGTTGACTTTGTTCTTGGGATTGGTGAATTCTTTGTAACGCTGTTCAAAAGCCGCCTGCGCCTCTTTTTCAAAAGCGATCGGCGCGTCCGAACCCATCCAGAGGAGGATCCGCTTGGTGAGATCCGGGTTGTTGACGAGCAGCGGTCCGAGCTGCTGCGTTACGATGAGACGGTTGCGGCGGTAGCCTTCATACGGCGAATCTTTGGTCGTACCGGCGCCGCGCTGGATGCGGACAAAATGACAGTCGGTATTGTCGCCTTTCCAGATGCTGAACTCGCTGCGAAAGCCGAGGACCGTGACAGGCCCCATGCCTTCTTCCTCGAAATAGCCCGTATCCAGGCCGTTGAAACGATCATAGTGACGCCGTTCCGCCGTGAAGGGAACCAGGCCGAGACCGGGGATCTCCTGTCCGTCCCAGGTGACGATTTTATCAAAGAGGACTTCTCCGGAATTACCGGGGAAGAACATCGGCACATTCTGTTCGATAAGCTCTGCGAGGCGGTCCCTATAGGGCATAAGGGCTTTGATCACGAGCTCCTGGGCATGCTCCGACATGGATCCGGCAAGCAGCAGATCCGGCTTATTTTCGGCAAAATAGGGCTTTTCATACAATGTTGTCGGGATGATCTCGGCATCCGGCAGACACTGTGCAATATACATGGAATTGCCGTGATCTCCGTACAGATTGCAGATCTCGGGATAAAGAACCTCGATCGTCATGCCGTTTCGCCTCCTTCCACATGTTCTTCCAGATATTTCATATCCTGTGCGGCAAACTGTGTGTTGTAAGTATCCCGCAGCAGCCAGATTGTGTCGCAGCTCTCTGTCTTGATCAGCTTAACGGCTTCGGATTCCGTGAGTGTCCAGGAGATTTTGGCCGGGTCGACGCCTGCAAGCTCAAGCCGCAGGACGTGATCCAGAGCACGGGGACCTCCGACGACGATCTGGACGACGTTTTCGGAATTCAGAAATTCGTAATCGGTGTCATAATGCCAGGAGTTGCTCTCGCAGGTCTCCAGCGCGTCACGCAGATCGTCCATGGCAAGCAGTACGGCACTGCGCCCCGGATAACGGCCCACGCCGTCCATCACGCGGGAGACCGCGACGGGATTCTGTCCCTTTGCGACACGGAGCATGACCTTTACGTGACCGATCATCTTTTCCTGGAAACGGCTCCCGACGATCCCGATACTGTCGAAAGCAGCCGTGATCTGCTGTGAGGTGAGCCCGTATTCACTCAGCATCGCAGTTACAGCGATCTGATTATACATATCGGGGATCATGGTCTCGATGCGTTTGCAGATCAGAGAACCGTTCGGCGTCTCCATAAACGCGCGGTCCTCGTCGATGCGGAGAAAACGGTATTCCGCTTCCGGAGAAGCGAATTCGCATTTGGAGCAATGGACGCGTCCGATATGGTGATAGCGGCGGAAATCATATACAAGCGGGGCGCCGCAGTACGGGCAGTAGGGCAGATCCTGAATCATATTGGGTTCAAAGGTGGATTCATCCGGCTGCGGATCGACGGAGAAATAGACTCTTTCGTTGGTGGGCGCAAGACGTGCGCTGATCGGATCGTCTGCATTCAGAATCAGCTTGGTGGAAGCCGGGATGCTGGCGTTCAGAATGTCAAAGATAAACTCTGAATGCGCGTTGCGCTTCATGGAATCGCGGAACAGATTGTTGACGATCAGAAGCTCAGGCTGGACATAGGGGAAAATCAGACGGGAAGACCGTTCGTCGATCTCCAGGACCATCAGATCGGTTTTGGGTCTGCCGGAGAGGTCGACAGCGGTCACGAACGTCGTCGCGATGCCGCCCAGGATATTGCTGCCGGCGCGGTTTGAGATCAGCGGATAGCCGCTGTGCGCCAGCGCATCGCTGACCAGGTTGGTAACGGTTGTCTTGCCGTTTGTACCCGTGATGCCAAGAATATGCGCTGGCTTCGCGGTCTGCTTTAGGAAATCCGGGCAGATTTTCAGTGCAAGGACACCGGGATAATGGGACCCGTTGCGGTGAAGAAGCTTCAGCAGACGGGCAAAGAGCTTGGCTGCGTATAACGCGGTGAAATAACGTATTCTGCTCATATCTGTGCGTTCCGGCTATCGGCCGGATCCTTTCTGAACAATTATTTGCAATGAAAAACCGTTCTCTATTATAACAGATTCAGGGACGAAGTGAAAGAGAAAGCGTGAGATTCCCGCAGGTTTTTATCGGGCAGGAAAGCACGCGGACTTCGAGACGGGGAAAATGCAGGCACTAAGGTGTACCGGATACGGAAACTCAGCTGAACCGGATGCCGGCGCTCTGCCGTGCAAGTTCCGTTATGGCCGCCGTGGTTTCGGAGACCGTGAGGAGCCGCTGCAGGGCAGTATAATCTTCCGTCAGGAATAGTGTCGTGAGAGAAGCAATCTCCAGGTACCAGCGGAACGGATTGGCTTCTTTGCCGGCGCGTCCAGCAAGATACTGCCGGATGTCCGGAGGAATAGAATCCCGGTCCGGATTCAGGATCTCCCGGCCTGTTTCCGTGTAGACCCACAGTTCGCGGATCCCGTTGGCCCCGCCGGGGATAAAGATCCGTCCCCGTTCTCCCTCGATCCAGACGTAGCTCGCAAGATCTTTGTCTTTAGCGCCGCAGCAGTACGCGGTAATGCCGGGATACTGCAGTACAGCCGTACCGGAAGTATCCGCCGCGCCGGGCCAGATTTCGGCTTTATAATTCAGTCCCTCGGGTTCTCCGAAAAGCGCCGCGCAGAGGTACAGATTGTAATAGTTGATATCCGCGAGGCAGCCTCCGGCATATTGCAGGCTGAAGACATTCGGTATGCTGCCGTTCTTTAGCGCGTCATAGCGGCTTGAATACTTGCCGTACCGGCAGGAAACTGTCCTGACTGCTCCTATCTCGGTGAGGGCTTCTTTCAGACAGCGGTAATTGGCCAGGTGCATCGTGGGGACGGCTTCCGCAAGCATCAGATGATTTGCCTCCGCAAGAGCTGCGGCTTCATGGACTTCCCGTGCGGTTGGGCAGAGCGGTTTCTCGCAGATCACGTGCTTTCCGTGGCGGAGCGCCTGCATCATATGCGGGAAATGCAGGCTGTTCGGCGAAGCGATATAGACGCAGTTGACAGCCTGATCCGCGAGCATCGCTTCGTAATCCGTATTGATGCCGGGGATGCCGTATTCCTCCGCGAGGGCGCCGGCTTTTTCACGGCTGCGTGAATAAACTGCAGTACATCGGATCCCGGCCGTGACGGACATCGTGTCCAGAATGTGACGAACGATCGAACCGGTCCCGACGGTACCGAGACGGATTTCCTCCATAGCGGATTCTCCTTTCTGCGCAAAGTGATGTACACATTATAGCACAAATCTGCAAAAGAAACCGGCTTTATGCAAAAGAACGGGAATCTTGGTGCAGATGCCGATTACACTTGAATCCGGCGGGAAAATGTGGCATACTGGAGACAGATGATTTATGCATACAAGGGGGTACAATAGATGAAAAGCCTGAATGAAGTCCTGCAGGGAAAAGAGAAGAATTATATTCTGCCGTTTTACTGGCAGCACGGCGAACCGGATGAACTGCTGCGCGAAGGGCTGCAGAAGATCTCGGAAAGCGGGATCCGTGAAGCCTGTATCGAAGCGCGCCCGCATCCGGACTGGGCCGGCCCGGGCTGGTGGCGTGACATGGATATTCTTTTTGATGAGGCCAAAAAGCTCGGCATGAAGCTCTGGATCCTGGACGACGCGCATTTCCCGACAGGTTTCCTGAACGGGCGGATCGCGGAGTTCCCCCAGGCGCGTAAGCAGTTTGCGGGACGGTTCAGTATCGATACAATCGGACCGGCGGAGGGGGCTTCTTTCGTCGTAAAACTGGATAAGGAGGAAGAGCTCCTCGCCGTCGTCGCTGCGAAAAGGGACAGAGAGGATCCTTACCGCATGACGGAAGTGGTTGATATTACAGAAAACGTGCACGGAAACCGCGTATATTGGGATGTTCCAGAGGGCATGTGGTGCGTCACGGTTATCCGTACGACTTACAACGGCCGGGACCGCGGCACGCACTGCAACCTGATCGACCGGGCGACAGTCCGCCTGCTGCTCGATATCTGCTATGAGCCGCACTGGGATCATTATAAAGACGAATTCGGCAAGACGCTCCTGGGATTTTTCTCAGATGAGCCGCAGATGGGGAATGCCGGCGGATCTTCCGGCATCGCGCAGGTGGGGAATCCCGATATGCTCCTGTCCTGGTGCGCGGAAGCCGGGGAAAAGCTGCGCGCGAGATGGGGCGCAGATCTCGGCCGGAAGCTCCTTGCCTGCTGGTTTGAAGTACCCGGTGTGAGCCCCGGAGCCCGTTACGACTACATGGACGTCATTACGGATCTGTTCCGCGTCAATTTCAGCGAGCAGGTCGGAGACTGGTGCAGAGCGCACGGTGTTCAGTACATCGGCCATATCATTGAGGACAGCGGCAGTCACGCGAGACTCGGACACGGCCCGGGACACTTCTTCCGCTCGATGGCCGGACAGGACATGGCCGGAATCGACGTTGTGCTGCAGCAGATCCGTCCCGGCCTGGAAGATACACGTTTCTTCCGGATCGGCGGTCAGCAGCTCTATGACGGCAAGTTTTTCCACAACCTGCTTGCCAAGATGGGTTCGTCGCTTGCCGCGATTGATCCGAAAAAGCATGGCATGGCGATGTGCGAGATCTACGGCGCTTATGGCTGGGTGGAAGGTCTGAAACTGATGAAATGGCTGACGGATCACATGCTGGTCCGCGGCATCAATACCTATGTCCCGCACGCGTTCACAATGAAAGATTTCCCGGATCCGGACTGCCCGCCGCATTTCTACGCGCGCGGCAATAATCCTCAGTTCCCGTATTTCCGGTATCTGATGCAGTATATGAACCGGGTGAGCCATCTGATTAACGGCGGCAAAGCCGTACCGGAGGCCGGTCTGCTGTATTCTGCCGAGGGTGAGTGGGTGGACAGAGAAGGCAGCCAGCCACTTGAGGAAGCGGCGCTTGTCCTGAACCGTGCGCAGATCGATTACCGTGTGTTGCCTGAGGATTATCTGATTACATGTGCCTGTGAGAACGGAAGGATCTGCGTCAGCGATGACGAGGCGCTCAAGGCTCTCGTAGTCAGCCGCAGATCGTATATCCGTCAGCCGCTTGCGGACTGGATCCATAAGGCGGCCGCGGCAGGCGTTCCAATACTGTACCTGGAGGATATCCCCGAGATCCTTTCCGCGGATGGACTGGTGCCGACCGGCAGCACTCCTGAGGGTGAGGTGATCCAGACCAGGAATCTTGTACAGAGCCTCCGTGAAGCGGGATGCGGAGAGGTCATGACGGATACACCGCAGCCCTATCTGCGCAGCTATCACTATGTACGCGACGACGGGGAGATTTTCCTGTTCTTTAATGAAGATCCGGTTCACGCGATCGATACCTGGGTGCGCACACCGTTCGGCTGCGAAGTGACCTGGTATGACGCTTTTGACAATAAGATGCTGTGCGCTGAGGCTGAGGCCGGCCGCGTCCATGTCGCGCTCGCGCCTTATGAAGCAAGGATTCTGGTAAATTCGGTGATAGAAGGCGCGGAAGCTCCCATGGCAGCGGGCGGAGAGCTGATACCTGCTGTGGGGCCGTGGAAACGTACGATGATCCGCGCGGGCGAAACTGTCCCCTGCGATGAGAAAATGGCGGAGCTCTGCGATATCTCAGCGCCGGAAGCTTTTCCGGATTTCTCCGGTACAATTGATTATGTGAAAGAAATCGAGCTCGAAGAGCAGCCGCAGCGGGTCTGCATCGATCTTGGCCGTGTCTATGAGACAGCAGAGGTCCTAATCAACGGTCAGACGGCCGGAGTGCGGATTGCGCCGCCGTACCGGCTTATTGCGGACGGCAGTCTGTTCCATGCAGGTACAAACGAGATTGCCGTCCGGGTCGTGAATACGCTCGCGCAGCAGGAAGAACTGCGGGATCCGTTCGGCACTTCGATACCGCTTGAACCGACCGGACTGCTTGGACCGGTAACGATCCTGGCGGAGAATAAACCATGCTGACACCTGTCCTTGACAGACACAGCGGGAAACCGCTGTACGTACAGCTGTATGAATACATCCGGGAAGAGATCCGTTCAGGCAGGCTTGAGGGAGGCAGCCGGCTGCCTTCGTCCAGGGCTTTTTCCGCGTATCTGTCCGTCAGCCGCAGTACGATTGAGATGGCCTACGCGCAGCTTGACGACGAGGGATACATCCGTTCACGGGAACGCAGCGGATACGAGGTGCTGCCAACGGAGATTCGGACGGAGCCGGCGGTGGGGATCCGTTCTGCCGCGCCGGAGGCTGCCGACAGCACTGTATACCGGTATGATCTCCGGACATCAGGCGTCGACGCTTCCAAATTTCCGTTCACGATCTGGGCAAGGCTGATGCGGAGAATGCTTCTTGATCACGGCGGAGAGCTGCTGCAGAGCGGGCCTTCCCAGGGCATCCTGCCGCTAAGGGAAGCGATCTGTGAATATCTGTATCAGTACCGCCGCGTGCAGGCGGTACCGGATCAGATCGTTGTCGGAGCCGGTACCGAGACACTGCTCGCGCTGCTCGTGCAGCTCCTCGGTATGCAGACAGAATATGCCGTGGAGTGTCCCGGATTCCCGCGCGTGGAGCAGATCCTGCGGAATTTCGGCATCCATGCACTGCAGATCCCGGTTGACGGGCGCGGCCTTGTGGTCAGCGAGTTAAAGAAATCCGCCGCGCAGGTCGTCCACGTCACACCGGCTCATCAGTTCCCGACCGGAGCGATCCTGTCCGCCGGCAGACGTCAGGAGCTGCTGAAATGGGCTTCCGCCGCGCCGGAGCGGTATGTTATCGAAGACGATTACGACAGCGAGTTCCGTTTCTCCGGCAGTCCTGTCCCGTCCCTGCAGGGAATGGGCGGCGAAGACAAAGTAATCTATTTCTACACGTTTGCGCAGAGTCTTGCTCCGTCGCTTCGTATCGCTTACATGGTGCTGCCGCTGCCGCTCGTCGACAGATTCCGCGAAATGTTCCACGGGTACGCGTGTACCGTCCCGTCTTTTGAACAGTTTACTCTTGCGGAATTCCTCAAACAGGGGTATTATGAGAGACATCTGAACCGGATGCGCAAGGTGTACCGGGGCAGACAGCAGGCGCTCGCCGCTGCCCTGCGCGTGCCGGGGATCCGGCTTGGCAACCTGAACGGAGGACTGTATCTGATCCTGCATGTGGATCCCAAGGTCCTTTGCGGGACAGATCTGACGGAGGAAGAGCTCTGGCAGCGCTGCATCCGTCAGGGCATCCGGATTACAGGGATGGCGCGTTACGGCGGCAAAACAGGAACAGACGGGCAGGAACCATGCTTCCTGGTCGGATTCGGCGCCTATGACGCGGAGACACTGTCCGGGATCGGCACAGAGCTGATCCGGGCATTCAAAGAGGAGAAATGAAACGAGAGGCCGGACCTGTCGTATTCTGGGTAATACTATGCGAAAACAAAAGAACAGAAAAAGAGCATTAATCAAACGGATTCTCGCGATTCTCATCGCATTGCTGATGCTCGCGGGAGTCTTCGCGGCGGCCATAATACCCGCGAGGGCGGCGGAGATTACGCTTGGAGAGATCAAAGCGATACTGACGCTGCCGGACGGATGGACGGAGGCGGAAAAAACCGATGGAGCGCTGATCGAGGCTGATAACGCCGAGGGCGTACATCTGCGGCTTACTTCCACGACCGGAGAGACCAGCGAGGACCAGTGGAATTACGGAGACTACGGTGATTCGGTCGTTGAGAATCTGGGTAAGGCCCTCGCAGACCGGCTTAAAAAAGCCGATTATAAAGATGTTGCGGTTACGCTTGTTAAGGCGGATCCGCTCAAATGGCTGCGCCTTGCGTGGAAAAACGATAAGCCGGAGAACGTTATCTACGGGATCCAGTATTATACGGTTGTAAACGGGCAGGGGATCGAGCTCAGTTTTACGTCCGCGTCCCCGGTCTCTGCGGAGACTGCCGCGCAGGCGGAAACCATCGTGCAGAGCCTTTCTTTTGCCGAGATACAGGAACGCCCTAAGACGACGGACAGTTCCATGCAAAAGACGCTCATCTGGGTCGCCGGGCTTGTCGTAGCGGCAGGCTTTACGTACTGGCTGACTACGAGGGGGAAGAAGAAATGAGTACATCCCAGTGTGAATACTGCGCGTATTATACGTATGACGAGACAGAGGATTATTACTACTGCGACATGGATATGGATGAAGACGAGATGGAACGCTTCATGCAGAACCGGCAGGAGGGCTGCCCGTATTACCGGAACGGTGACGAATACGAGATGGTAAAGCATCAGATGTAAGGTTCCCGGCGCTGCCGGCGGCATATAAGACCGCGCCGGCGTCTTATGAAACCATAAAAAAGAACGCGGACCGAGACGGAGTAAACCGTTATCGGCCGCGTTTTTTGTGTCGGTTTCTGCGGCTGCGGCAGTCTGTAAAGTTTTATTTGAACCGGTCCAGATATTCGCCGAAATCGTGCAGGTTTTTCTCAAGGCTGTTTTGGATCTCATCGATCATATCGATAGCCCGCTCTCGGACTTCCGCCAGATCCTGCAGGTTCTGCTCGCGCTTGCGGACAGCCTGGATCCGCATGTTCATGCTGTCTCCCATGGCCCGGTAAACATAATCCGAGAAAGCGTCATGATCCGGATAGATACCGGCCTTGTAATTTTCAAGGACATATGCATAGCGGTCATATGCCCGCTTTACAGCGTCTTCCCAGGAAATATACAGATCCGCCGCGGCGCCTTCGCCGGCCTGATGCATCACATCGGGATCTTTGCAGACACGCTGCAGGACAGATGCCATGGAGTCCGCGTTTTCCTCGATCAGGAAAGCATTCCGGCCGTCAGCCGTGTCCTCTGCGGCGCAGCTGCCTCCAACCAATACACTCGCGAGACCGCACGCCGCCGCCTCCCGTACGACCAGTCCGTTTGTATCAAAAGTGGACGGGAAAAGGAACAGATCCGCCCGGCAGTACCAGGCGCGGATCGCTTCACGGTCGTGGATCGGCGCGATGAAGAAGACCTTGTCTGTCAGCCCGAGTTCCTCGGTATAGGCTACGATCTCGTCCTTGTCCGTGCCGCCGCCGACAAAAACCATCCGGAAGTCCTGCCCGCTGTCCGCGAGCCGGCGCAGCGCGTCCAGAGTGATACGGATGCCTTTATACCACATCATACGGCCGACGTACAGGAAAACCGGAACACCTTCCGGCAGATCGTATCCTCCGGAAATCTGCTTTACCAGTTCATCTCCGACGCGTCCCTTCGGAAAGTCGACGCCGTTCGGCATGACAATGTATTTGCCCTCGTAACCGATGCTGCGGAGGTTTTCGCCGGCCCCACGGCTGACGGTCCATACTTCGTCACAGGCAGCGATATTGTCGACAAGCAGCTGGATCGCGGTTTTCTGCAGGCTTTTGGCGCGGATCGCGTTCGCGATGTCCACGTCGAATTTCGTGTGATAGGTCAGAATCAGCGGCACATGCATCCGGTCACGCAGGATCCTCGCAAGGATCGTGGAGGTAATCGGACAGTGCGTGTGGATCAGCTGGAAACGGCCGGTTTCGATCTGATCGACCACATCTGTCGAAAACGGCAGCCCGGTGCGATATCCGAGATATTTTGTCGTATTCAGGCTCGGATAACGTACGACGGGAAAAGGAT
>JAEEGL010203489.1_pt1 | contig 14264 bp, 9 predicted proteins | sample 9134231 | NCBI WGS metagenome assembly JAEEGL01 (sample SAMN16246548, study PRJNA631951) | gut metagenome | biome: gut microbiome; feature: rumen; material: fiber-attached | host: Bos | place: Iran: Karaj | collected 2018-10 | reverse complement strand
GTCCGCAAGAAGGCCTTGGTGAAAGGCGCTGACTTCGGCGCCCTCGCCGACCAATACTCCGACGACCCCTCGGCCAAAGGCATGAAAGCCACTGAAAACAACCCTGCACGCCCTGGCAACCACGGCGACCTCGGTTATTTCTCTGTCTTCGACATGGTGTATCCCTTCGAGACGGGTGCCTACAACACCAAGGAAGGCGAAATCTCCATGCCCGTGCGTAGCGACTACGGCTACCATGTCATCAAGGTGAATAGCGTCACCGAAGCCTTAGGCTCGGTGCAAGCCGCCCACATCTTCCTGCAGCTGCCCTTCGACGCCAGCGCCGAAGACGAGGCTGCCATGAAACTGAAAGCCGACAACATCTACAAGGAACTGGAGGCCAAGGACGGCAAGAACTGGGGCGAGCTTGTCAAGAAATACTCCGACGACAAAGGCACCGTCCAACGCGACGGCACCTTGAGCACCTTCACCGTCAGCCGTATCGTGCCCGAATTCATCGAAGCCTGCAAGTCGCTGGAGAAGGGACAAATCGCCAAGCCCATCCGCACCATGTACGGCTACCACATCATCAAGCTGATCGACTATTCTGGCGTTGGTACCTTTGAAAAGGAAAAGAAGGCCTTGACCGAGCGTATCGAAAAGGACATGCGTTCCAAGAAATCGGAAGAACTCGTCATCAAACAGGTGAAGAACGAATACAAGTTCAAACAGAACGACAAGAACCTGGAAACCTTCATGGCCTCCATCGACAGCAGCCTCATCCGTGGCATGTACAAGCCTGCCGACAACCTGAATATGAATGCCACCCTGTTTAGCATCGGCGACAAACAAGCCAAAGTGAGCGACTTCGTGGATTACATCAATGCACACATGGGACCGCAACGCTACGTCTCCCCCGCCACCTACGCCTATCAGCTGTATGAAAACTTCAGCAACGAAACCGTCATGGAATACGGCGACGCCCACCTCGAAGATAAATATCCCGAGTTCAAGGCCCTGGTGCAGGAATACCGCGACGGCATCCTGCTCTTCGACCTCATGGACCGTGAGGTGTGGAACAAAGCCATGAAAGACACCACTGGATTGCAGGAGTTCCATGAACGCAACGCCTCCAAGTACATGTGGGGCGACCGCGCTTATGCCTATGTCATCACGGTGACTCGCACAGAGTCACTTCCTAAGGTGCAAGCCTTACTCGACAGCGGCATCGAACTCGACAGCCTGAGAAGCGCCATCCTACGCGACTCCATCAACTATGCCTTTGTGCGCAAGGGCTTCTACCAGAGAGGCGACAACCAATACGTCGACCAAACCGAATGGAAGGCAGGCGTGAGAAACGAAATCCCCTCCACCGTCGACCAGTCGACCGTCATCGTCTGCATCAAAGAGTTGCGCAAGCCTGAGCCCAAGACCCTCAAGGAAGCCCGCGGCCTCGTCACCTCCGACTACCAGGTGGAACTGGAGCAGAAGTGGGTGAAGTCACTCAAGGAACGCTATCCCGTGAAGATCAACGAGAAAGTGCTCGATAAAGTCAGAAAGAAATATCAATGAAGAAATTCGGCGTCATCGGTATCGTTTTTCTCCTGCTGCTGGCCAGCTGCGACTACTTCCAAAAGAGTTCCAAGGAAGTGGTGGTGGCCGAGTGCTATGGCAAATACCTCTATGAGTCGGACCTCGCAGGCATCGTACCCGAAGGCGCCACCATCATGGACAGCATACAACGCGTCAGCACTTTCATCGACTCATGGGTCAGAAGACAGGTGCTGATCCATCAGGCCGAGAACAACCTCAACATGGAGGAGCTTGACCTCAAGAAGCAGATGGACGAATACCGTAACTCGCTGGTTATCTATGCCTACGAAAGCCAACTTATCAACCAGAAGCTCGACACCGTAGTCAGCGAGGACGAAATCGCCGAGTATTACGAGCAGAACAAGGAAGACTTCCAACTGCGCAACACGATGGTGAGGGTGGCTTACGTCATCCTCGACGAGGACAGCAAGCAAGAAGAGACGTTCAAGAAACTCTTGAGTGACCCCGACACCCTGCTGCTGCAAAACATCGACGTCTTAGCGTCGTACTACGCCGTGAAAAGCTATTTGGACGTTGACCATTGGATGCGTCTGGACGAGTTGACGAGCATCATCCCCATCGAAATCTTCAATGCGGAGAGCTTCTTGAAAAAGAACAAGTTCGTCTGCTTCGACATGAACGAATACACCTATATGGTACGTTTTGTGGAATACCTGTTGGAAGAGAGCACCTCGCCGTTGGACATGGTGCGCAACAACATCAAGAGCGTCATCCTTGCCCAACGCAAGAAAGCCCTGCTCGACAAGATGCAGACGTCAGTCTACGAGAAGGCAAAGCGTGACCGCGCCTTTGAGGTTTATGTGGGGTCTCCTACTTTGTATAATGCGGATTAAAAACAACTAACACATAATGAAAAAACACTGGATAATCATAGTACTCATGCTACTGGCTTTGCCGATGATGGCACAAAACCGTCAGCCCCAGGTCATTGACAAGGTGGTGGCCGTGGTCGGTAAAAACATCATCCTGCAATCCGACATCGAGAACCAATACATACAATACCGTATGCAAGGCTTGACAGACGGCACGGGGAAGGAAGTGCGCGCCCGCATCTTGGAAGACCTTCTCCTCCAGAAGCTCATGCTTAACCAAGCCGAGATGGACAGTATCACCGTCACCGACGACCAGGTGGAAGCGCAGATGGACCAGCGCATCCGCTACTTCGTCACCCGTCTCGGCTCCCAAGAGAAGCTGGAAGAGCAGTTCGGCAAGACCATGTCGGAAATCAAGGAAGAGGTGCGGCAAGCCGTGAAAGACCAGATGTTACAAGAGCAGGTACAGGCCAAGATCATGCAAAACGTGGTGGTGACGCCGAAAGAGGTGAAAGACTTCTTCAACAACATCCCCAGCGACAGCCTGCCGATGATACAGCCGGAATACGAGCTTGTGCAAATCGTGAAACGTCCCCCCGTCAGCATCGACGAGAAGCTACAGGTGAAAGACCGCCTCTACCAGATTCGCAAGCGCATCCTCGAAGGTGAGAGCAGTTTCTCCACCATGGCAGTGCTCTACTCCGAAGACCCCGGCTCGGCGCGTCAAGGTGGCGAACTGGGCTTCGCCGGCAAGGGCGTCTATGCCACTGAGTTTGAGAATGTGGCTTTCAACCTCCACGACGGTGAGATTTCAGACGTGGTGGAGACACAATTCGGCTTCCATATCATCCAATTGATTGAACGCCGTGGCGAGACCGTCAACTGTCGTCATATCCTGCTTACCGCCAAGGTGCCCGTCGAGGCCCTCGAGAAAGCCCAAAACCAACTCGACTCGGTGGCGCAACTCATCCGCAACGGCGACATGACCTTTGAGGAAGCCTGCAAGAAATTCAGTGACGACGACTCGAGAAACAACGGCGGTTACATCACCAACGCCGGAACGGGAGGCAACTGGCTCAGCCTGAAGGATATGCAACAGCTGGAAGCCGAGTATCCCGAATACAAGAACCTGGCTTTCGTCGTCAGCCGCCTCGAAGTGGGTGAAGTCAGCGACCCCTTGCCCATGACCACGAACGAGAACAACGACGCTTTTCGCCTCGTCATGGTGAAACGCAAGACCGAAGCCCATCAGGCTAACCTGAAAGACGACTACTACCTCATCCAAAACTGGGCCTTAGGCCAGAAACGCCAAGAAGCCATTGGCAAGTGGGTAAGCAACAAAGCCGCCAAGGCCTACATCCGCCTCGACGACACCTACAAAAACAGTGATTTTTATTACGATTGGAACTTTCAATGACAAACTACGCTTCAGATGTCGACGGCGCCAAGGCGTTGGTCGAGAAATATGAGACCCTCCGCAAGGAAATCGGGAAAGTCATCGTCGGACAGCATGACATCATCCACAACACCATCCTGTCCATCTTCTGCCAAGGCCATGTGCTGCTCGTAGGCGTGCCTGGACTGGCCAAAACCTTGTTAGTGAACACCATTGGAAAAGCCTTGGGCTTGAGCTTCAGCCGCATCCAGTTCACCCCCGACCTGATGCCCTCCGACATCGTGGGCACCGAGATTCTGGACGAGTCGCGACAGTTCAAGTTCATCAAAGGTCCCGTCTTTGCCAACATCGTCCTAGCCGATGAAATCAACCGTACCCCGCCCAAGACACAGGCCGCCCTTTTGGAAGCCATGCAAGAGAAGAGCATCACCGTGTCGGGCAAGACCTACAAGTTGCAGGAGCCTTTCTTTGTTTTGGCCACGCAGAACCCCATCGAGCAGGAAGCCACCTATCCCCTGCCCGAGGCCCAATTGGACCGTTTCATGTTCAACCTCATGCTCGACTATCCCTCCTACGATGAGGAGATTGACATCGTGAAAAGCACCACTGTAGGCAATGTGACTGAGGTCAATGCCGTGCTTTCTCCAGACGAGATTCTGTATTTCCAACAGCTGGTGCGTCGCGTGCCCGTGCCCGACAATGTGTATGAATATGCGGTGAATCTGGTCGCGAAGACCCGTCCAAACACGGAGAAAGCCCACGAATGGGCCAACCGTTACCTCAGCTGGGGGGCAGGACCGCGTGCCTCGCAATACCTCATCATCGGTGCCAAGGCCAACGCCCTGCTGACAGGCAAATACTCGCCCGACATCGAGGACGTGCAGCGCGTCGCCGTCCCGATTTTGCGCCACCGTATCATCCGTAATTATACCGCTGAAGCCGAGGGCGTCTCGATTGAAAATATCATTGATACATTGAAATAATCTTTAGGGCTGACACGATTCATGTGGCAGCCCTAAAGATTATTTACCTCCAATAAACTTGAAGCCCCATTTTCGTTCTGCCATCAAGTCGGGTACCGTTTCGCCACCCAAACCCACGGCATGACGCACCGTGAACCGTGACGAGAAGAGGCCAAAGCCACCGTTCATGGTGGAAAGATCGTTTTCGCCTATGTTAGCCTCTACCATGGCCTCACTGGCATGAACATATTGGCTCAGTTTGTCACCACCAGCCGTGATGATGACATCAACAGGATAGTCACCGAAGAAACGTTTCAAGCTATCATTTGCGATGGTATCATCACCGATAAACTTCTCCAATTCGTCATAAAAAGTCTCCGGCCTGTAGTAGAACACGTAAAAACCGTCATTCATACTGATTGATAGGTCATAGTCATTATACGTTCCGATATACCATTTCACAGAACGCGGCACGGAATCGCCGTCGGGCGTACGTTGCTCCTTGAAGTTAAAGGAAAAATAGACATCGTAGTAAGCCGCATTGATGGCCGGGCGGAAAAAGAAACGTCTTGGAACGGCATTAAAATACTGCTTCGAAAAGTTCACTCCCAAGCTCTGCACATCAAAATAACCGTCTCCCACTAGATTGGTCTTGGTAGTCAATGTGAATTCGGGCAGGGCAACTTTGAGTTTATAACTATATTTCTTGGTGTTACTGTTTATCGGCAACCGCTCTGTCGTGTAATACAGCTTCTGCAACGGCGCATAGAAAAGACCCTGTGACTTGTCGCGGATGGTAATAGTGTCAAGGACTATCTCACGAACGGAATCGCCATTACAGTATTCAACGATACGGGCATCCAGTTTGCCGGAATAATTGCTCGAGTCAGGGTTGAGTGCAGTTTCATATGGGTCACCTTGTACATAAAAAGAACGTGTGATCTTGATGAAGTTGGTGTCGGCATTGGCATCAAGCAGGCCATAGATGATAGGATACTCCTTATAGTCGGCATATATATTGACATCGGTCGAGCAGGAGGCAAAAAAAGCAACAAGAGGCATGTAAAGCAACAGTAAAACTCTTTTCATCTTGGTAATTCGTTTGATGTTTTATGCGGCAAAACTACAAAAAAAATCATTTCAAACAAATTATTTCCGCTTTATTTTACAATTTTCTTCTTCAATCAAGCAAAAACCGACCGCCTATGTCATTTCTTTAGAATCTATAGACGGTCGGTTTTTATTTGTGTTGTCATTCCTCGTCCACCAAAAACACCGCCACCTGCCTGACACCGCTGGCACCGATGACCAGGGTCTGCTCGATGTCGGTACTGCGGCTTGGCCCCGTGATGATGGTCAACTGCGAAGGCTTGTTTTTGCCGTATTTCCGTTTCACGGTCTGGAAAGCCGTGCGCATGCCAGGCACGATTTGTTCTGTGGTGGCATACACCAACAGGGTGTCAGGCAATGCGTAAGCTTCGCGGGTTTGCGTCAGCGTGTCAGAGAGGACGATACTGCCCGTTTGCGCCACCAAGCAATCGCAGCCCGTCAAGCTGACGAGCTTCTGCTTGGGCTCTCGTTCCTTGTTTTCCGTATAGGGAATACCATATTTGTTCAAAAGACGCTGCATCTCAGGACTGGTACACCACAGCGGTTCCCAGCCGTTCTCAGGAGCGAGTTGCTTGATGCATTCGGCAAACTCGGCCTCGCTCTCCAGATAGATGAAGATACCGCCATGTTCCTTGAAGTTCTGCACGAAGGTGATGGCCGTGCCGTCCTCTTCCTTGATGGGCACCCAAGTCTCGGTGCGTTGGTCGATGTCCTTAAACAAGGCCTCCTGTCGTTCGATGAGTGCGTTGCGCACCTTGGCGAGCATCTGCTCCTTGAAGGTGGCATCCGTGTTTTCTCCTTTGTTATCCCAAGCCATGGCGTTTATGCGTTTTCAGATTGGTTTTCGGGTTGATTCTCAGGTTGGTTCTCAGTTTGGTTCTCAGCGGCTTTCAGCGCAGCATCCTTCAGCTTCTCGTCTTCGGAGCTACCCCAAGGGCGTTTGCCGAAGATGCGCTCCAAATCCTCGCCGAAGATGACTTCCTCTTCAATAAGTTTGTTGGCCAGCTGTGCCAAGCCTTCCCTGTGGTTTGTCAAAATGGAGATGGCCTCCTGATAGGCTTTCTCGATGAGTTTGCTCACCTCCTTGTCGATGGTCTCGGCGGTCTTCTCGCTGTAGGGCTTCGTCAGGTTGTAGTCCTGCTGACCCGTCGAGTCGTAATAGCTGATGTTGCCGATTTCATCGTCCAAGCCGTAATAGGTCACCATGGCGAAAGCCTGCTTGGTCACCTTCTCTAGGTCGGAGAGCGCGCCCGTCGAAATCTCACCGAAGACCACCTGCTCGGCAGCACGACCACCCAAGGTGGCAATCATCTCATGATACATCTGCTCCTTGGTGGTGATTTGCCGTTCCTCAGGCAGATACCAAGCTGCACCCAACGACTTGCCACGCGGCACGATGGTCACCTTGACCAACGGATGGGCATATTGCAGCAGCCAACTCGTGGTGGCATGACCTGCTTCGTGGAAGGCAATGACCTTCTTCTCTTCGGGTGTGATGATCTTATTCTTCTTCTCCAAACCTCCGATGATGCGGTCGACGGCATCGAGGAAGTCCTGCTTGTCGATTTCTTCCTTGCCTTTTCGGGCGGCCATCAAGGCGGCCTCATTGCACACGTTGGCAATGTCGGCACCCGAGAAACCCGGGGTCTGCTTGGCGAGGAATTCCTTGTCGACATCGTTGCCGAGCTTCAAGCCGCGCATGTGCACCTCAAAGATTTCCTTACGCCCCACGATATCAGGCAGCTCCACATAGATCTGACGGTCGAAACGACCGGCACGGAGCAAGGCTTTGTCCAAGATGTCGGCACGGTTGGTCGCAGCCAATACGATGACACCCGAATTGGTGCCGAATCCATCCATCTCGGTAAGCAGCTGGTTCAGCGTGCTTTCTCGTTCGTCGTTGCCACCCGTGATGGCACTCTTGCCACGGGCACGGCCAATGGCGTCAATCTCATCAATGAAGATGATACATGGTGCCTTCGACTTGGCGTTGTTGAACAGGTCGCGGACGCGCGAGGCACCCACGCCGACGAACATCTCCACAAAGTCGGAGCCCGAGAGGCTGAAGAAAGGCACATTGGCCTCGCCTGCCACCGACTTGGCCAGCAGGGTCTTACCCGTTCCGGGAGGGCCAACAAGAAGCACGCCCTTTGGAATCTTGCCGCCCAGTTTCGTATATTTCTCCGGATTTTTCAGGAAGTCAACGACTTCCATAATCTCGACTTTGGCCTCTTCCAGTCCCGCCACATCCTTAAATGTCACATTGACATTGGTATTCTTGTCATAGAGCTGCGCCCGTGACTTGCCGATATTGAAAATCGAACCGGCACCGTTGCCCATGCTACGACCCATGCCGCGTATGAGCACGATATAAAACACGGCGAGCAAGGCCAAAGGGATGACCCACTCCAAGATGCTGCCCATCCAGTTGCTACGACGCACATTGCTGATATACACAGGATCGGCCATGCCTTCCTGAGCCTTCTCCACCATCTCCTCAAAGCGGTCCAAGCTACCGATCTTATAGGTATAATTCGGGGTCTCGGTGATACCTTTAGCCCCCGTCTTCACATCGGGGAAATATACCGCCAAGCCCTTTTCGTTCAGAAACACCTCAGCATCCTCGCGGTTGACAAGTTCAATCTTGCCAATCTCACCCTTCTTCAGCATCTCGATGAGTTTGCCCTGATCGATTTCCTCCTGCGGGGTGACAGCGCCTCTGCCAAAAAAGTTCACACCAATCAGCACAGCGAACAAAATGGGATAAATCCACATCAAGTTGAACCGTCTCTTGCCATTGGGTCGCTGGTTCGGCTGGTTGGGCTGACCAGGCTGGTTCGGGTTGTTGCCCATCCCTTTATTCTCGTTATTCTCCATTGTAAAACTTTGATTTTGAATAGATTATTCCTCAGCCGCCTTCACGATTCTCTCGGCATCGGCCCAAAGTTCCTCCAATTTGTAATACTCGCGCTTCGATTCGAGGAACACATGAACGACGACATCCACGAAGTCTATCAAAATCCATTCCGTATTATCGCGACCCTCCACGTGGTAAGGCTTGTTGTGCGTCTTTTCGAATACCACCTCCTCCACCTTGTCGGCAATGGCATCCACCTGTGTCTTTGAGGGGGCGTGGCAGATGACGAAATAGTCCGTCACTGCAGTGGTGATCTCCCTCAGGTCGAGGGTGACGATGTCCTTGCCTTTCACGGCTTCCATGGCCTCTATCGTTGCGGCCACAATCTCTTCAACGTTATCTGTTTGATGTCTTACTCTCATATATCTTTTTGTCTGCGGGACTGCGAGTCTACGAGACTGCGGGGCTTCTCGTCCCGAAGTCCCTTCGTCACGAAGTCTCGTGTCTGATTTAAGGGCGCAAATTTAAGCATTTTTGCGTTATCTATTGGCATTTGATAAAAAAACCCTATCTTTGGGCCATAAAACGACAATGACATGAACGAAATTGAAACTCTATTCTCCTCTGTAACAACTTTTATCTTCGACTACGACGGTGTGATGACGGACGGCACCGTCTTCAGCAGTCCAGACGGGACTCCCTGGCGTGCCACCAACGTGAAAGACGGCTATGCCCTGCAACTGGCAGCCAAGCTCGGCTACAAAGTAGCCGTCATCTCGGGTGCCATCTGTCCCTCAATGGAAGTCAGGATGAACAGCCTCGGCGTTGGCGATGTGTTCACTGGTGTACCCAACAAAGTGCTGAAACTCAAGGAATACATGAATCGCAAGGGCCTTGATGCCAATCAGATCGTCTTCATGGGCGACGACATCCCTGACCTTCAGGTGATGAAAGAAGTAGGTGTTCCGGCCTGCCCCGCCGATGCCGCCCCCGAGATAAAGGAAATCTGCAAGTTCATCAGCGACCGCCCAGGCGGCAAAGGAGCAGTGCGCGACGTCATCGAACGTGTCCTGAAAGTGCAGGGCAAATGGATGACGGAAGAGGCGTATGCTTGGTAAAAACGGTACTTCAACTGACTCAACAACCGTTACTATTGCACCACAATCTTCCGATTCAGCTCCACCCCGTCCTCATCTACGCATCGGAGACGATAGGTGCCTTTCCCCACATCGATGGGCATCTGGTGGTTGAGGCGTGTCTGGCCCAAGAACTCGTCGTTAAGCGACCAGTAAATCGTTTTCTGTGGATTGCGGTGGGCAATCTCGAAGATGACCTGCTGGCGGTCGCCACGGATGCCGATGGGGATGCTCACCTTGGCGTCGCTCTTGGGATAGACAAAGGCCATCACATCGTCGGGATGAGCCGCGCCACAGCCTGGATAGAAAGCAGGCAAAGGGCGGAACAACGGCGAGTGCTTCTTGTAGAACCACTCCATCACCGGCGGCAACACATAATACACCTCATAACATTTCTGGTCGACGGGATAACAGTCGGGCAGCACCTGATACTGCCTCGACTCGTCCAGAAACACCTTTTTATGATATGGACACACGCCCGTCTGGTTCTCCACGTTGGGCACACGGATTTTCTTGGTGTGTGGACAATACTCCGACTTGGGATAGCCCGACTCGGCACAGATCTCAATCTCCATGCTTTCCATGGTGTTGGCAGGATAGCGGTAGCTGTCGTTCAGCTTGCCGACCACATCAAACATGATCGGAGCTGCCACACCCACACCTGTCAGTCCAGGGCGACCCTCACCGTCGGAGTTGCCTACCCAAACGCCCACAGCATAGCGGTCGGTGAGGCCCACCGCCCAAGCGTCCTTGAAGCCGAAGCTGGTGCCCGTCTTCCAAGCCACCTGCGCCGAAGAAGAGAAGCCGCCCCACCCTATCTGGTTCACCGGCCTGGTCAAGCCCTTCATCACATGGAAAGTCTCGGCGATAGCCTCCGCCGAGAATGGCGACTCTGTCTCATCTATCTTAACATCAAACTTGTCATTCACATACGAAGCCAACTTACGTCCCATCTTGACGTATGCGTTGGTGATGTCGTAGAGCGAGGCCTCACCTCCACCCACAATGAGTGACAGGCCATAATGCTCCGCGTCGAAGACGATGCCTTTCAAAGGCAATGCTTTCAACAAGTTATGGAACCGCTGCTGCCCATATTCACGCAACAGGTGCACGAAAGGCGCATTGAGTGAGTTCTGCAAGGCCTTGTCGGCAGGCACCGCACCCCAATACTCGCCGCTGTAGTTCTTCGGCGTGAAGCCCGAGAGGCTCATCGGGATGTCGGGCAACACCATCTGAGGCAGCAAGGTGCCCTCGTCCAACATGGCTGCGAAGAGGAAAGGTTTCAGGATACTGCCCGTCGAGCGTTGTGCCTTCACCATGTCGACCATGGCGGCGTCTTCGGCATCCTTATTGTTACCTACATACGCAATCACCTCATCATTCAGATAATCCACAACATACACGGCAGCATTATCGATGTTGTTCAACAGATTTGCCTCATGATGGCGGTCCATGATGTCAATCACGGCACGCTGGAGGTTGTAGTCGAGGTTGGAAGTGATGTGCTGCCCGTGAAGACGTTTGTCTTGGTCGCTGAGGTAATGATAGGCCAGCATGGGCATGTCGAAAGGCCTGTCGGGAATGCGCTCCATCGTGGCCAGTTCGGCATCTTCATCCGACAGGTCGGGCACGCCAAACCGTTTGGGAATGAAGGTCCTGGAATGTGATACACGTTTCAACAGCTCGTTGCGTTTCTGTTCTAAACGGTCGCGCGATCGACCCGGGTGAATCATGGCCGGTGCATTAGGCAACACCGCAAGGGTGGCCGCCTCGCCCCAAGAAAGGTCATCGGGCGTGGTATGGAAATAACGCCAAGCTGCCGCATCGATGCCGACCACATTACCGCCAAAAGGTGCATTGGCAGCGTACATATTGAGAATAGAACTCTTGGAATAACGCAGCTCCAGCCGCATGGCCAAGATGACCTCCCAAAGCTTCTCAGCGTAGGTACGGGGCGGGTTGTCGCGCGACATGCGCACCACCTGCATCGAGACGGTGCTGCCGCCTCTCACCACCTCCCCTGCCTTAACATTGTCGATGAACGACTTGACGAAAGCCACCGGGTTGAAACCCGGATGGAAGAAGAACCAACGGTCTTCGTATTCCAACAGGCAAGCGATGTATTTCGGGGAATAGTCATTCGAAGCAGGGAAACGCCACTGTCCATCATCGGCAATCTTCGCGCCGAGCAACTCGCCGTTTTTGGCCGTCAAAACGGTGGAATAGGGCTTGTCGAAGCGCGGCACAGGTACACACAATAAGGCAATGAAAAGGCCCGCAAGAATAAGAAATACGATTTTCGTTTTCTTATGTCTTGCGAGCCATTTCATAAGATTCACAATCATGTCGATTGCCGTAGGGGCGAACTACGTGTTCGCCCCTTAACGGCAACCTATTCATTTCACCACGCACCCACGTGCCGGGATCTGGTAATAGATATCAGCATTATACATGTCCTCGCAGCGGACAGCAGGAATCATGTAATTGCCCTCGTAGGTGGCATTGGCCTTCAGCGTGAAGGTCACCTTATCTCCCGACCACAGGTCGAAGTAGAAGTAGGCACGGTCGTCGCGGAAGTCGATATGCTTGGCGCCTTCGTTGTCCGTCATGTCACCCGACAAACGTTCGTTGATCAACTCCCAACCCGAAGGCAGGTAGTATGACAACGCCAGGTCGGTGATTCGCCACTCGCTCGGGTTCTGTACCCTAATCTTCACCACAAGGTCGGTGCCTGCAGCCAGCGAGTTCAAGTTCGCCGGGCCTCCGCTCTTGTCGTAGTATTCCACCGTCATCTTAAGCATGTTGCCGCTTTCGTTCATGTCGTATTCCGCAACCGAGGTCTTGGTGAATATATTGGCAATCATCTTCTGGTCGGTATTGTTCTTGATCTCGATAGCGTTGTTGCCCAACTTCGGCGTGAAGGCAAAGCCCGTAGAAGCCATATTGGTGTTCAAGGTACGTTCCTCACCGTTCACCTTCACGGTGGCAGAGAGGTGGGTATTGGTGACATTCATCTTCTCGGCATACTTGCCCAAGGTGAAGAGCGTGAAGGCTGTCGACTGGGTGTCTAACCAACGTCTACCACTGATCATTTGGCACACCTCGTTGATGTTGTTCTGCACTGTCTGCTGATCCACGTCGCAGAGCATCTGGACGTAGGTGTAGAAAGCGAAGTCACGCGTGCGCGAACCATAGGAGCTGTAGTAGTCTGACATCGCCTTGCCATCTTCAACGACGGGCATCAGCTTCTGGGCAATGTTAGTCTTACCCGTTTGGGCAAAGGCACCCGCAGCCAAAACCTTAGTCAGGTCATATCTCATCTCTAACTCCTTGAAACGATTCATGGCACCCATCTCAGCCTTGCCAGCCAAAGCCAGCACAAAGAGGCGGTAAGCTTGGATGGTCTCGCCCTGCTTGTAGTCGATGTTGTCCTTCCACTGCTTGGCACGATTCGACTGATAGTTCAGAAGACCATCGAGGAAGTATTGCGGCACATTATAGCCTTGATTCTTAGCCTCAACGAGGAAATGTAAGGCATAGATTTCCGTCCATGGGTCAACGTAACGTCCGGTAGGCCAGTTCGACAACGAGAAGTCGGACTTTTGGTATGCCTTCATCTCACTGACAGCCCAATCAACGTTCTCCTTCATCTCCGCCTTGGTCTTGTCGTCAAGTTGCATGAAGTAATTCAGATAGAGTTGCGGGAAGGCCTTTGAGGTCATTTGTTCGAGGCAGCCATGAGGATAACGCAACAGGTAGTCAATACGGCCAAAGAGGTCGACAGGCAGCAGGGTCGACACGGTGACGTTGCCTTGCTGCGTGTTCGGCATGCCTGCCAATTCAAACGGCACGCTCACCGTCTGTCCGGCTTCGATATCCTTAGTGATGGTGTTGCGACGTTCGGCATTAGGCATGCGGATAGGCATCACAGTCGACGACTCGGCAGTGTAGCCATCACCTGTCACCGAGACTTTCAGCTCGGAATTACCCAAAGTATTCGGGATCTTCAACCAGGCGGCAACCATACCTTCGCCATTGCCATCAATCTGCACCGTAGTGGGCAGGCTGCCCATGGGTTCAAGGTTCTTGTTGTCGAATTTCACTGTCAAGGTCTTGTTCTTCATCGTAGGCGCCTGTACCTGCACCTTAAGGTTCAGCTCATCGCCAGGAGCCACCACACGCGGTGCGGAGGCAAAGAGGTTGATCGGGTCGACCACTGTCATGCGTTTCTCAGCCGAGCCGAAGGCCTTACCGTTGCCCTTGGCCACCACCATGAAGCGCAGCGCACCTGAGCATTGCGGCACATCGAAGCTATGGGTGTTGGTTTCGCCTGCTTTCAGCTCGAAAGGTCCTAAGGTGACCGCGTAGGCCTTAAAGCTCTTGTCGAGAGTGACTTCC
>JAEEGL016490633.1_pt1 | contig 14265 bp, 11 predicted proteins | sample 9134231 | NCBI WGS metagenome assembly JAEEGL01 (sample SAMN16246548, study PRJNA631951) | gut metagenome | biome: gut microbiome; feature: rumen; material: fiber-attached | host: Bos | place: Iran: Karaj | collected 2018-10 | reverse complement strand
TTTATGAACTATTACAGATAATGCATCTATTTGTTCAGAATTTAAAAGAATATCTAATTTAACTAATTGAGAAGATTTATAATCTTCAAATTCATAATCTAAAGATGCATATCCTTTAGTAGATGATTTCAATTTATCAAAGAAATCATATACTATTTCAAGTAATGGCATTTCATAATGGATAATTGCACGAGTTTCTTCAACATATTTTAAATCAACAAAACTACCACGTTTTGATTGACATAAATCCATAACAGAACCTACATATTCACTAGGAACCATTATTGTTGCATGTACATATGGCTCTTCTATATGATCTATATAGCTTGGGTCAGGTAATTCACTTGGATTATCTAACACTTTCATTTCTCCATTAGTTAAATATACATGATATTCAACTGAAGGAGCTGTTGCAATAATATCAATACCAAATTCTCTTTCTAGACGTTCTTCAATAATATCCATATGAAGAAGTCCTAAGAATCCAGTACGGAAACCAAATCCTAATGCTTGCGCGCTTTCAGCTTCATAAATTACAGATGCATCCTCAAGCTTTAGCTTTTCTAAAGCTTCTTTTAATGTTGGATATTGTTTTGAATCAATAGGATATAATCCACAATAAACCATTGGATTCATCTTTTTATAACCTGGTAATGGTTCATCTGCAGGATCCTCAGACATAGTAATTGTATCACCAACACGTACTGTATCAATATTTTTAATAGCAGCACATAAATATCCTACTTCACCTGCAATTAGGTAATCACGTTTTTGTTCATTTGGTGTTCTAATACCAAGTTCAGTAATTTGATAATCGTATCCTGATTGCATTAGATGAATCTTATCACCAACATGAATCATACCTTCTTCTACCTTAAATAAAAGAACAACACCTCTAAATGGGTCATATGCACTATCAAATATTAATGCACGAAGTTTACCAAAAGGATCTCCTGTAGGAGCTGGTACATAAGAAACAATTTGTTCAAGTATATCTCTTACACCAACACCTGTCTTAGCACTTGCTAAAACGCAGTCATCACAAGGAAGACCGATGGTATCTTCGATTTCAGCTTTTACCTCATCTGGATGAGCTGAAGGTAAATCCACTTTATTTATTAATGGTAATACCATTAAATTATTATCTAAAGCTAAATACACATTAGCTAATGTTTGAGCTTGTATTCCTTGTGTAGCATCTACAACTAGGATAGCTCCTTCACAGGCAGCAAGACTTCTAGACACTTCGTAAGAAAAATCGACGTGTCCTGGAGTATCGATTAAATCAAATATATAATCATTTCCATCTAAAGCTTTATAATCAAGTTGAACTGCATTTAACTTAATTGTAATACCACGTTCACGTTCAAGTTCCATTGAGTCTAACAACTGATTTTTCATTTCACGTTTAGAAACACTATTACAAATTTCAAGAATTCTATCAGCTAGTGTCGATTTACCATGATCGATATGTGCTACGATAGAAAAGTTTCTAATCTTTCTTTGCCTGGTTAAAATTTGAAGTTTCTCTTCGTTAGTCATCATTTTTAACCTCCGCATCACTATTATTATAGCAAATATATGTAAAAAAATACAAATAATTCAGCCAAAAAACATAGAAAAAAAGAGGAATAATCCTCTTATTTTACTAAAATATTAAAGCTACATAGATAATAAGCCATGTTCTGTTCTATAAAATAGCGATAATCATCTATCTACGAGTTTCCTCGTCTCATTCGCCCTTCGGTTCGTTTGAATGAACTCTCCTACCAAATTTGGATTTCTAGCTTGAGGGGCTTACCCCGTTTCACCCTTCCGTTTCCAGAAGATTCGTCACTGTGGCGCGTTCTTATATAAACCATAGTTGCCCTTAGGTTTATATGTTGCCGTTACCTTGCGGTACCCAGCCTTATTTATTGGACTGCCACAAACACTACAGTCATCACAGACTGTGCTAGCATGGACTTTCCTAACATTTCTGCTCGATTATCCCTCTATATAGCCTTTAATATTCTATATTTATTTTTATTAAAAGTCAATGTTTTACAATTAACAATTTCTATGTATGAATAAATAACATATAAAAAAAGATGCCAGTAAATATAACCTTCTATATCTACTAGCATCTTGAATTTTCATTAAATTTATTTAGATTCTTTTTTTGAATCGTTATTGTTTAAAGCGTCTTTTCTAGATAAATCAATTTGTCCTTTATCATTAATTTTAATGACCTTAACTAAAATTGTATCTCCAACAGAAACAACGTCTTCACACTTTTCAACACGTTCATTTGATAGACGTGAAATATGACATAAACCAGAAACACCAGACCATAATTCAACGAATACACCATATGCTTCAATACGCTTAACAGTACCAGTATAAACTTGACCTACTTCTACTTCACGAGTCATATCTTCAATTTGCTTAATGCATGAATCTACATATTTCATATCTGAATGCATTACAAATACTCTACCGTCTTGTTCAATATCAATCTTAACATCATTATGCTTAGCAATGATTTCACTGATTGTTTTTCCACCAGAACCAATAACATCCTTAATCTTATCTGGATTAATACGAATCATCTTAACCTTTGGAGCATACTTAGATAATTCTGGACGAACTTTATCAATAGTAGTCATCATATGTTCAAGAATTTGAAGTCTACCTTGCTTAGCTTGATATAAAGCTTCTTTAAGAATTTGATAAGAAATACCACGGATCTTAATATCCATTTGAAGAGCAGTAATACCATAAGTAGTACCAGCAACCTTAAAGTCCATATCACCAAGGTGATCTTCTAAACCTTGAATATCTGTTAAAATTGTATAATCATCACCATAAGTGATTAATCCCATTGCAATACCAGCAACTGGAGCCTTAATAGGAACACCAGCAGCCATTAATGATAATGTACCTGAACAAATAGAAGCTTGGCTTGATGAACCATTTGATTCAAGAATATCTGAAACTTGTCTAATTGTGTATGGGAATTCTTCTTCTGAAGGAATAATATATGATAATGCACGACCAGCTAAATGTCCGTGACCAATTTCTCTACGACCTGGGGCACCATAACGACCAGTTTCACCTACAGAATATTGTGGGAAATTATATTGGAAAATAAATCTGTCAGTATGTGTACCGTCTAAACCTTCAATTTCTTGAGCGTCAGCTAAGCTACCTAATGTAGTAACACCTAAAGATTGAGTTTGTCCACGAGTGAAAATAGCACTACCATGAGCACGTGGTAATACATCAACAGAACTTGATAGAGGACGAATTTCATCAGTCTTTCTACCATCTGGACGAATCTTTTCAATAGCAATCATCTTACGTACAGTTGTATATAAGATGTCGTCTAATGTATGTTGAACTTGAGCAAGATAAGCCTTCTTAGCTGCTATATCTTCTACAGTTATATCACCAAGCTTTTTAGTAAATACAGTTTCATCGAAATGCTCTAAAGCACGCTTATTGCATTCATCGATAGCTGCATAACGTTCAAGCTTATCTTCAATACGAATCGCTTTAACTAAATCTGCTTCAATAAAATTACGAACTGCAGAATCAATAGCTTCATCTGTTACAAATAATAATGGTTTAACCTTTTCTTTTCCACATTCAGCTTGAATTTGTTGTTGGAATTCGCAAAGCTTAATGATTTCTTGGTGACCATATACTAATGCTCCCCACATTTCATCTTCTGAAACGAATTCTGAACCAGATTCAACCATGTTTATAGCATCCTTAGTACCAGCAACAGTTAAATCAATCTTATTACCTAATGCTAATTGTTCTGGAGTTGGGTTAATAACATATTCTCCATTAATATAACCAACCTTAACACCAGCGATAGGTCCTTCAAATGGAATATCAGAAATTGATAATGCAATTGAGCTACCTAGCATAGCTGCCATTTCTGGTGAGCATTGTGGATCATATGAAAGAACAGTATTAACTACTTGAACTTCATCAGAAAAACCTTCTGCAAATAATGGTCTAATAGGACGGTCAATTAAACGGCTTGTTAAAGTTTCATGTTCACTTGCCTTACCTTCACGACGTAAATAGCTACCTGGAATTATACCAGAAGCGTATAATTTTTCTTGGTATAAAACCATTAATGGGAAAAAGTCTTGTACAGTTTCGCTAGCTTTTGAACAAACAGCAGAAAGTACTACAGTTTCACCATAACGTACTAAACATGAGCCATTAGCTTGTTTAGCAACTTCACCGATTTCAACTACAAGAGGACGTCCAGCCCAATTATAGGTGAATTTCTTTACTTCACTCATAAAGTATCTCCTTTATATTTAAATATTTCTTATCTTATAATCATCTCTTTAATTGTAACACAATAAATAGTAATTTGATACATAAAAAATACAAAAAAGGATTTCTATATTACTATACACAAACTATAAATTATTAAAGCAAATTAACCTTTTATAAATAAAAGAAAGACTAGCATAACGCTAGTCCAAATCTCTTATTTTGCATATTTTTTAAGAATTTCTTGTTTCTTAGCTAAGAATTCATCTTCATTGATGATATTCTTTTCCTTTAATGAATTCCATTTTTCTAATTCACGAACTAATTTTTCTTCAGCATCAACACTATTTTCAATATAATTTAATACTACATAGAAAATTAATGTAATAACACCTAAAATAACACCAACAAGAGCTAAAATAGCACCAATACCTAATTCATCTGTTGATTTATTAGTGCAGCTAGAAATTGCAACAATATTAATAATAATAGCTGTTGTAAATGCTGCTAATGATAAGCTCTTTAGAGTCTTATTTTCTGTGAAGAAGAATGGAATAATCATAGATAAAGTAAAGAAATAAATAACTGGTGTAACTGTAGAAACAACTATCATTGTATAGAATGATGGAGTTACAGTTTTACTATTTTCAGCAGCAATTGCAGGTGAAACTGGAGATAGCGCGAAAATTAAAACAGTTAAAATAAGCATTACTTTTTCACATATTTTTAAGCCCTTCATACATACACTCTCCTTTCTTGCTGTTTATATTATAACTCAAAATATTTATTTTGATTCATCTTTTTTCACTTTTTTAAAATAGATGATTAACCCAAAAGATACTAATGTAACTGAAATTTCAGTAAATAATATAGACATCCATATGAAATCAAAATTAATTAATGGTAGTATATATAAATATAATATAGGGAATACTAAACCTCTTAGAATAGAAACAATTAGTGCAGTTTTTTGCTTCATTATAGAATTAAAATAATATATTGAATATACATTAAAAATCATAAAAATAAAGCAACTATAGTATATTCTTTCAACTCTCACACCTAAATCAAATGCTAAAGAGCCTTGATAAGAATTAGCAAATATATTTAACAAATAAGGAGAAATTAACTCTAACAAAACAAATATACCTATTCCAAAAATAAAAGATGTAACAATACCATATTTAAAATAAGATTTTAAACCTATTTTATTATCTTCTCCCTTAGCTTCACTAAGTAAAGGTTGACTCGCTTGTCCTACCGCATAGCCTAAAGCCTGAGTTAATGTATGCATATTTATAATTACACCATATACAGCAAGATATGCTGTTGCTAAAGTTAATTCATTATATCTATTAATTTGATTATTAAAAATCATAGTCATTATACCCATACAAATATCTAATATAAACGAACTAAATCCAACAATAAAAATATTTATAAAATCTTTAAAGATATTATCAGGTTTAACAAATTTCACATTTCTTTTTCTAGTAAAGAAATGTGTTACTAATACTAATACTGACACAACTTGACCTATACAAGTTGCAAGACCTGCTCCAAAAATATTTAATTTAGCATAAAATACTAAAACAGGATCTAAACATGCATTAATTACTCCCCCTAATATAACAGCTAAAGTAGATAAATATGGATTATTATCATTTCTAACAATAACAGATAAATATTGAGAAAAGAAAAAGAATGGTAATCCAATTTTAAGCCAAAATGTATACTTTAAAATTAATTCTAAGACATGTTCTTCACGAGCTCCAAACAAGATTAATAATGGTCTTTGAAATATTGATAATACTATTATAAGAATTAAACATACAATTATAGATAAAATAAAACTAGATGTAAAAATTTGATTACTCTTATTGTAATCACCTTTTCCACGATATAGTGTTAATAAAGTTGCTCCTCCAATACCACAAAGAAGTCCTGATGAATATATAAGTGTCCAAACAGGTATACCAACAGCAATAGCAGCAGCTCCAGCTTCTCCTTCTGCTTGTCCAATGCATAAAGCATCAATTGTAGAATATATAGACATAATAAGAGCACTAAAGATAGATGCAAATAAGAATTTCTTAAATTTATTTAGATACATATTACCCACCATAAAAAAATAAAAGTTGAATAAGACTAATCTTATCCAACTGAAAACATATATTTTCTGTCCTCCGACTATAACATATATTATTATATCAATACCTAATTTTAAGTCAAGAAAAAAGGGCTCATTGAGCCCTTAGTTACTTAGATAAATTATCCACGTAAGTTAAGATCTTTTAAAAGCTTAGCGTAAGCTTCCTTATCAGTCTTCTTTAAGTAGTTAAGAAGAGCCTTTCTTTGACCAACCTTAATTAATAAACCACGGTTAGCAGCAAAGTCATGGATGTTTGATGAGTTGTGTTGGTTTAACTTAGCGATTTCTGCAGTTAAAAGAGCAACTTGAACTTGAGTACTACCAGTATCTTGTTCATTCTTACCAAACTTCTTAACAATTTCTTTCTTTTCAATTGTGCTTAATGCCATATTGAATTCCTCCTAAATATAATATAATTCGCGATAAACCTGGTTAAAGAACGAGGAATGTCCTAACAACTAAGTCTACGCCTTTATTAGTATAACAAAACTTTAAATATAATTCAAGTAAAATTTATTGGCTTTTAATACTATTCATATATTCTAAGCACTCTAATCTATTCTTTTCTAATTCTAATACAAGTTCTTCTTTAGAATTAAACTTTTTCTCATCTCTAATTTTATCAATAAAGAATACTTCTATTTCTTTATCATATAGATTATTATTAAATTCGAATATATTTATCTCAAGTCTATTATTTTTTAAAAGATTAAATGTAGGATTAATACCTATATTAATCATTCCAAAATATTTTATATTATCTATCAAAGCATATCCAAAATATACTCCACGTCCTGGCAATAAATAATCTAAATCATCTAAATTAGCAGTAGGAAATCCTATAGTTCTTCCTAATTGACTACCTTTTGAAACAATTCCTTTTACAGAATATATTCTATCTAATAAGCAATTAGCTTCTTTTATTTGGCCCTTTCTAAGATATTCCCTAATAGAAGTCGATGAGATTCTTTTATTATTTAATGTAACATCATCAACAAGATGAACATTAAACATATTTAAATCAGATACATTTCCTTCTTTATTTTTACCAAATGTAAAATCATTACCACATACAACATCAGTTACATTATTATTTTTTAAAAAATTTATAAAATCTTGCTTACTAGAATTTAAAATATTTTTATTAGTTTTTAAAACAATTAAATAATCTAAATCATTACATAATCTAATCTCTTTATCTTTAATTGTATCAAGATATTTAAATTTTTCACTTGTAAAAAATTCTTTAGGATGTGGATAAAAAGTTAGCATAGCATGATGCGCTTTTATATTTAATAATGTATTAAGTAAAACTTGATGTCCTTTATGCATTCCATCAAAATCACCAAGCATTATTGATAAATTATTTTTGTTAAAGACCTCATCTAAGCTGTTAATTTCTATGATGCGCATTATAATAATACCTCAATAGAATATGTACCTTTATTTTTTCCAGGTTTATAAATAGCTATTTCTTTACCATTAATAACTGCTACAAATGGAGAATCAATAGTTGTTTGTCTAGAATCTAATTGGACACCATTTTTAATTAAAGGAAGTAAATATTCCTTTAATTCAACATGTGGTAAATAACTAAATACTTTAGCAATAGGAATTATATCATCTTCTGTGATATCATTTAATTTTTTAGAATTTTCAATTTTAAAAATACCAGAAGATAATCTTCTTAAATTAAACATGTTTGCATCTACGCCAAGTTCTTCTGCAACATCACGCACAAAGCTTCTAATATAGAATCCTTTGGATACTTTAAGATAAATATCTACATAATAACAATTATCAATCTTTTTTAATTGGCTTTCAATTCTTGCTTCATATACATGAGCAGGACGTTCTTTAATTTCAAAATCTTTTCCTTCACGAGCTAAATCATAGGCTCTTTTGCCTTTTATCTTAAGTGCGCTATACTTTGGAGGTATTTGAGATTCTTTTAAAGCTACTTTATCAACTGCTTTTTTTAATGCTTCAATATCAATTTCTTTAAAAGATTCACTAACCAATTTTCCAGTAGGATCAATTGTATCATAACTCTTTCCAAATTCGATTGTACAAAGATAGCTCTTATCATGTTCTTCAAGTAAATTTAAAGTTTTGCAACCTTTACCAAGTGAAACAACAAGAACACCAGTTGCATTAGGATCTAATGTGCCTGTATGTCCAACATGAGAGGTAAAAAATTTATGTCTAATTTTATTACAAACATCAAAACTTGTAAAATCTTTTTCTTTATCAATAATAATAAATCCGTCCATAATAAGAACCTCCATAAAGCTACAAATATTATACAATAAACAAAAGAAAAACTCTAGGTGAACATACCTAGAGTAAAATGATTGTATCTTTATTATTTAGTATCTTTATTATGTTTAATTAAATATTCAACAAAATTCCATACTGTTAATATAGTAATTAATAATACAGTAATAAATAAAATAAGATTTACTTGGTTAAAAACATGTGCACTCTTCATTAATGGCTTGAAGAAAGCTTTAGTTAAATAACCAATAAGGAACATTGAAGATAAAGCTGGTGCAAGTTTTATAGCAAATTCATTTTCTTTACCAAGCTTTATAAAAGAAACAAGATCAACAATTGAACAAATTAAATAAGCAATTGAAGCGTAGAAGAAATATACTAATTCTTCATTTACTTCATAATTAGTTCCCCAACCATCATCATAAATGGCTTTATGTTGGCTTAAATAAGCAATATAAAGTATAACTAAAATTATTGATAAAATAGCACTACCTGCTACCTTAAATATTTTCTTTCCCATTATTATTCCTCCTCAACTGCTTCTTCGATACTTTCTTTAGCGCTTGGTTTTAAGATTACATCATAATATAAAGCGAAAATAATCATAATAATAGTGCAAATTATAATATTTGGAATTGAGTAAGCACCATTATATAACCATGAATATAAAACTGTAGTATCATCTAATCCACCAAAGCTTGAACCTTGATTTAACCAAAATACAGCACCTGCAATAACATGAGTTAAATACTTAAGTGTTCCACCAAGAACACTACCTAATGATACAAATAATACTTTACCACCTTTAGATTTACTCTTTTGATATAAGTTAGAAAATAAACCGGCAAATCCTACAAGAGTATAAGCAAATACATAATCTAACATAATTTGTAAGAATGGTCCCATAACTTGTAAGAATTTATTATCAAAACTAGCAGCATTTATTGAATAAACACCAGATAACATTTGAAGTATCGAAACTACGAAACCACACATGACACCCCAGCCAAATCCCCTTCTAAAACTTACTACAAGAATTGGTACCATAGCTACACCAATACTACCTCCGCTAGGAAATAATCCTTTAAATAAGCTACCTTGAATCATATCAAGGGCAATTGCAATCGCGGAAAAGATTGCAACTTCAATCAATGCTTGAAGATTTTTGTTTTTTGTTTGCATTTTTTTCTCCTTTTTATAATAACAAAAAATTCTCCCAGCAATGCCAGAAGAATTGTATTTTTATTATTATAATAAAAGAGATACAAATACCTACGTCTGCATTACCAGAATCAGGTTTGCGGGTCGTAACTTTAGTTACCTCTCAGCTCATCACATGGGCTCCCCGTGTTTCCTTACTATTTTATTTTAGCACAAATTTAAAATTTGTTAAGTTATAATTATAATTTTCTATCTTCTTTTGACAATACAACAAGAGTTTTATTATCAACTTCTACTTCTCCACATTTATCTATTATTTCATTAGAAACACAAAGTGGATCAGTTATTTTTAAATTATAATTATTTAAATTATATTTAAAACCTTTTAAACTTATATGAAGATTATTATCTAAACTGAAGAAAGATACATATTTATAATCATTATCTATAATTGTTTTCTTATCAATTAAATATATCTTAGAATTATTGTCAATAATAGTTAGCTTATTAAATTTAAAAAATAATGTTAAATTTGATAAAAAATGTTCAATTCTATTTCCTTTAATACCACCAAAAATAGTAATATCATCACTAATTTTTAAAGCTTCATTTAAAGCTTCTTCTGTATCAGTTAAATCCTTTATAGGATTAAGCTTAATAAGATTTAAAGAATTAGCTTTTATAAGGCTTAATTCTTTATCATTTACACTATCAAAATCACCAATTGATAAGTCTAAAGGAATAGATGATAAGGTTGCATTTAGTGCACCTCTGTCAACACCAATTTTATAATAATTATCAAGATTAAATTTAGATAAATCCACATCAAATAATATTAATGCTACTTTCATATTATTTAAGTTCAACTACAGTACAACCGTTTAAACCTTCTCCTTCACCACCGAAGCGAGTAGATTTAACGTTCTTATTCAATTTTAAAGCTTCAGCTACAGCTTTACGAACAGCACCTGTACCAAAACCATGAATGATATATACAGTGTGATAACGAGCTAGAATAGCTCTATCAATAAATAAATCAACTTGTGGTTGAACGTCTATATAACGTTCTCCACGAAGATCAAGTCTCATAGGAGTTTGTTCAGTATTTAATGTAACACTAGGCTTCTTCTTAGGTTTAATCTCGTCTTGACGCTTTAAGCTCTTATCATAAGTTAAATCTTTACGTTCAAATGTCATTTTAAATTGACCCATTTGAACTTCGTATTTACCTTTCTTAATAGCCAATACTTGACCAACCTTATTGTAATCATTTACATGAACTAGTTCACCAACTTGAAGTTCGTGATCATCAATAGGCTTTTCTTCTTTTTTAGGAGCTAAGTTTTTAGCTTCAAATTTAACATTAGCTAAATCCTTATCTAAAATATTCTTAGAATCCTTTAAAGAATTAAGTTTTTCAATTAATTCTTGGCTCTTTTCTTTAGCATCTTCAACAATCTTATTGGCTTCTAAATGAGCTTTATATAATAAAAGCTCTTTATTCTTATTAATTTCAGCAAGCTTCTTATTAAGTTCTTCTTTTTGTTTTTCAACTTCTTTGATTTTCTTTTCATAATCATTACGAAGTTTAATTACATTTTGATTTTCTTCATCAATCTTTTGAATCAATTGACCAGATTCACTTGTAGTACCTTTAATTAAAGAACTAGCTTGTTCTAATATATCATTATCTAATCCTAGACGTTTAGAAATTAATATAGCATTTGAAGCACCAGGAACACCAATAGATAAACGATAAGTTGGAGATAATGTTTCAACATCAAATTCAACACTTGCATTAACAACCTTTTTATTGTTATACGCAAATGCTTTCAAATCACCATAGTGAGTTGTAGAAATAACACGAGCTCCAATACGCGTTAATTTATCAATAATTGCAATTGCTAAACTAGCACCTTCTTTAGGGTCAGTACCTGAACCAACTTCATCTAGTAAAACTAACGAATTAGGTGTTACAGACTTAAAGATTTCAGCAATACGTGTCATATGTGAACTAAATGTAGATAAATTTTGTTCAATACTTTGTTCATCACCAATATCTGCCATAACATTATCAAATAAGCTAAACTCAGAACCATCGTTACATGGAACAAATAATCCACATTGAGCCATAAGTGAAGTTAAACCAACAAGTTTTAATAATACAGTTTTACCACCTGTATTTGGACCAGTGATAACAATAGTTGAATAACTTTGTCCTAGCTTAACATCATTTTTAACTACAACATCTTTCTCAATTAATGGATGAGCACCACTGATAATATTAATATAACCTCTTGTATTCATTAAAGGACGAGTATAATTATTTTCACGTGCAAATCTTGCACGAGCAAATATAAAATCTAACTCACGAATTATATCAAGATCATTTAATAATTCTTCTGCATGAGCAGATACTAAAAGCGATAAGCCCTTAAGAACAAGTTCAACTTCCTTTTTCTCATCATTCTTTAATGATTCAATTTGCATATAAATATCATTAGCTTCAGATGGTTCAATAAAGAAAGTTGTACCTGATGCTGATGAATCATGAATAATACCCTTAATGGCATTCTTAGAATCAGCTTTAACTGGAAGACACATTCTACCATCACGCATAACAATGATGCTTTCAGTTAAATTACTAGCTCTACTTAAAAGCAATGAGTTCATAAAGCTTCTTAAATGGTTTTCTTCCATTTGTATTCTTCTACGAACTTTAAATAATGGCATTGATGCACTATCTTTAACTTTGAAATTTTCATCAATAGCGTTTGTAATTTCTTGTCCAAGCTTTTTATTATCAGAAAATGACATAAAATAACTAGATAATAAATCACATTTAATTTTTTGATTTTCCATATCCTTACCATATTTAGTAAGAATACGGGATTTTTCAATTAAAATTGAAATTTTATATAAATCTTCACTTGAGATAATTGATCCAATTTCACATTTTTTAATTGCATCTTTTACATCAAACATATGATCAAGAGGAATATTACCTAATTTAGTAATGCCTAAAATAGCTTCAACTACTTGATCAAGAGATTCATTTAATGAATCAATATCATTAAATGGCTCAAGCGAAGAAATACGCTCTTTTGTTGAATCCAAAAAAGCGTATGTAGATATATTGTCTAAAACTTTATTAAATTCTAAAGTTTTAAAATCAAACATATTATCCCCTCTATTCTTCTGGTTTATAATTGTCTATGAAAAATTCTCCTTTGAATTTCTCTGGTTCATGTTTAATTAAGTCTCTATAACCTAATTGAGATTCAGCATACATTAATACCATTGCAACGCAGTTAGATAAATTTAATGAACGAATCTTATCGGTTGTAGGGATTCTAAAGCAGTGGTCTAAATTATCATGTAAGATATCATATGGAATACCTGTTGATTCTCTACCAAACATAAAGAAAAGCTTTTCATTTTCATCTTCTTGATATTTAGTAAAATCAATTTGATCAGGAGATTTATGTCCATAACGTGTTAAATAATAAATTTCAGGATTATTATTCTTTTCTAGAAAATCTGCAAAATTATCATATTCAACATACTCTAAATCATCGAAATAATCTAGATGAGCACGACGTAAATGTGCATCATCTAGCTTAAATCCAAATGGGCGGATTAAATGTAGTTTTACATTAAATCCTACACAAGTACGCATAATGTTACCTGTGTTACCTGGAATTTCGGGTTGAAATAAAATTACATTAACTTGTTTTTCTTTAGTCATTTTGTTCACCAGTTAAAGAATAAGAATCTGCATCTTTAATATTTACTGATACAATTTGACCAGGTTTAAGCTCTTCATGTGCTGCAACAAAAATGCAACCATCAATATCATCTGGTGCAAATCCATATGATCTACCTCTATACATAAGGTTTTCTTCATCATAAGATTCAATAAGAACATCAAAATCCTTACCAATCTTTTCTCTATTTTTTTCAAGAGAAATATAGAATTGAGCTTTCATAACCTTATTATATCTTTCATTCTTGATAGATTCAGCAATTTGTTCCATCTTGGCACCTTCTGTTCCTTCTTCAGGTGAATATGTAAATGTACCAAGTCTGTCAAATTTAGTTTCTTGCATAAATTTAATCATATTATCTACATCTTCATCAGTTTCACCTGGGAAACCAACCATCATAGTTGTACGGAAGATTGCATGTGGAATTTCACGCCGAATCTTAGCAATTAAATCTACTAAATAAGCACGATTACCTCTACGACGCATTGATTTTAATACGTGGTCTTCAGAATGTTGAAGTGGGATATCAAAATAAGGCATAATGTGTTCAGGATTATTCTTTATAAATTCAATTAATTCGTCAGTAACAATTTCAGGATATAAATAGAATAGACGAATCTTATAATT
>JAEEGL015568837.1_pt1 | contig 14265 bp, 6 predicted proteins | sample 9134231 | NCBI WGS metagenome assembly JAEEGL01 (sample SAMN16246548, study PRJNA631951) | gut metagenome | biome: gut microbiome; feature: rumen; material: fiber-attached | host: Bos | place: Iran: Karaj | collected 2018-10 | reverse complement strand
CCAGAACGTGCTTGTTCTTCAATATCGGAAGTTACTCTTCAACGTATGTTATCTTTATTATTTGCTACTGCTCCTCCTAAACCTAAACAACAACAACAACAAGAAAAAGAAGAAGAAAAAGAAGAAGAAGAAAAAGAAGAAGAAGAAGAAGAAGAAAAAGAGGAAGAAGAGTATAAAGAAGAAGAAAAAGAAGAAGAAGAATCTGAAGAAGAAGAAAAAGAAGAAGAGGAAGAGGAAGCAAAAGAGGAAGAAGAGTATGAAGCTGAAGAAAAAGAAGAAGAAGAAGAGGAAGAAAAAGAAGAGTATGAAGAAGAAGAAAAAGAAGAAAAAGAAGAAGAAGAATCTGAAGAAGAAGAAAAAGAAGAAGAGGAAGAGGAAGAAATAATAGATTTACAATATCTTTTAAACAAAGCATATTCTAATATAAAAAAAAAAATAAATCAAATTCCAGAACCTTTTCCTTCTACAAATATTCTATATGAAAAAAATGATATATATCCAATGATTTCTTATTCAATAACTTCAAATAATATTTTAGCTTTACAAAGATTAAGAACATTATCAAAATTGGAAAATTTAACATTAATTGATCCTTCAAACTGTGGTTCATCTCTTTTAACACCTACTCCTGACTATCCAAATTCTATATATACAATAACAATTCTTCATCCAAATATAACTAAAGCTCTTTATAAATCAAAAAATTCAAATTATTCAGAATTAATTAAAATAGAAGCATATTTAATAGATCCATCAACAAAAAAACCAGATTTAGAAAGAAATTTAATTAATAAATGCTCTTCATTAACAATATATATGAATCCTTCTGATTTAATCAATTATGATTTATATTCAAACTATTCAAATTGTTCTTCAAATGGAATTGATGTATATAATAAAGATGATCCTGCATTTATGGATCCTTGCTTTATTTGTAAAGGCTTTAATTATGATTTACCTATTGAATATAATAGAAAACATATATATTCTAAATATGATATTATAAGTATTAATGAAAATATGAATTGTTATTTTGAAGGAATGGATAGGAGTTTAAAAAAAGTTAAATTTGTTTGTTCGAATTTAAATTCTAGTAATATTAATGGTGTAGGTTTTAAATTAAATGAAGATAATGATGTTTTTAAAAATGTGAAAAATTATTCTGTTGCTTTTAAATGTGCTAATAAAGTTTCTCAAATATATAAAAATTTCGGTTTTTGGTTTTATACTTCCTTAAATTCAATATTAATAGGTTTAAGCATTTTTGGTTTATTGTCAAATAATTTAAGGGTTGCAATTGAAAATGATGAATTAAATAAAGGAAATGATTTATCTTCTAAAATATTAGATAATAATAATGATGAAGGTAATGTAAAAAGACAATCAAATGATAATAATATTAATTCTTTTGGAGATTGCTTTAGAAAAAACTTTATTCAACTTCATCCTATAACATCAATGTTTTCACCTTCAATTATTAGAAATCAATTAACATCAATTTGGATTTTCTGTTTTAGTTTAGCTAATATTTTCGGGTTTAATGCTTTGTATTTCTCTGAAGGAATGTTTGAAAATAGAATTAAAGATTCTTATAGAGATAATTTCTTCTATCCTATGAAAAGAGAATTTCATAAAATAATATATTCAATTTTAACAACAATGGCATTAAACACTTTAATAAGATCAATTGTATTAGTTTCTAAAAATCAATTTGATGATTTAAATAATTTAATAAAAGGAGAAAATGATAATGAAGAGAAAACTTCAGGATGTAAAGAATTTGAAAAGAAAATGTTATTAAGAAGAATAATTGCTTTTATACTAATGTTATTAATAGATGTTTTCTTCTATTATTACACAATTGTTTTTTGTTCTGTTTATATTAATACTAAATTTGGATGGTTTTATTCTGGAATTTGGGGATTCATTTGGAATGATCTTGTTTTTGCTAATTTATATATTATTGCAATTTCAATCGTTGAATCAAAGGGAAAATTATTAGCTAGTTATTACATGAAAAGACTGTTTTGCTTTTAAAATTAAAAATTAAAATAATTTTAATTTTAGCTTTAATTTTTATTAATTATTTTATATTTTCACTTTTTAAATTGTACTCTTTAATTATTTAGAAAAAATAATCTTTCCCAATGATATTTAAGGAATTTAAGTTACTTATTAAAGATAAAAAATAAATATTAGAGAATTTCAGTTGAAAGCTAATTCAATTAAAGAAATTAAAAATGATATTGTTAATTCATTTAATTCATTAAACATAGATGATATAAATAATTTGATATGAATCAATTATGAGAAAAAACAGAAAAATAATAAAAAGAAAAACAATAAGATAAAAATATAAAAGAAAAAAAAGTAAAGGTGTTATTTCAATAAATGATACACAAAAATTAGGAAAAAAAATTAAAAATATAATTTCAAGTTTATAAAGAATTAAAAGAAATGAAAATGAGAAAAAAGAAAGATAAATCAAAATAAAAAAAATACTAAATAAAACCTAAATAATAATATTCCAATAGTTTCATTAAAGTAAATGAATAATAATTACTTAAAATGAATCTCTTTAACCCATTAAAAAAATAATTATAATAATAAAAAAATAAATAAATAAAATAAAAATTACTAAATTTATTCAAAAATATATAATTCAACTAAACTAAAAATTCGATAAAAAACAGAAAAGTAAATCTAATACTTTCAAAAAAAAATAAACATTATAATCTAATAAAAAATAATCAAACTTTATAAGTAAATCCTATAAATACTTTCAACCAAATCTACAGATAAATTAATATACAAATAATAAAATAAAGAGTATTCAAACTAAATACAATTATTACATCAAAAAAGTTTCATTTTAACGATTTCTAATAATAACATAATATTTAAATGAACAAGTAAAAATTTCATATAATATTTTTGAATATAAACACTTCAATAAATCATTATATTTGTCTAATATTTTTTTCTAAAAATATAATTTCATTTAAATATGGAAATTTAATCAAAAATTTTTAAATTATTTTTGTAAACTATGAATCAACACTAATTTATAATAATTTAATTTGGATTTCAAAAATATAATTGTGAGAAAAATAGTTAACCTTAACTTTCTTTTTTAAATAAAAGAATATTTCTAGTTTTATCTTTTTTTAATTGTTTTTTTATAATTAAAGATGCAAGACTTCTTGTCAAAAACAATGAACAATAACAATATATTTAAAGAAGATTTAATTCCTTTATTACATATAATTAATGAAAAAGAGATTTTGATTGAAAACAAAAAAAATAAAAAACAAATTCCTTTAAGATTAATTGATTTATGTACAAAATGTAAAAAAAAAAAAAATTTTTATGAATATTATAATAATGATGAAGGAATATTAATATGTAAAGATTGTTTAAAATCAAATAAAGAGTTAGAGATTGAAAATTTATTCTGTAGAATTCATAATGAAAAATATCAATATTATTGTTATCATTGTAAACTCAATTTATGTTCAATTTGTTATGATTTACATGATAGACATGAGATAATTAATTTTAATAATTTAACAGAAGATTTAGGAAATTATAATGAAATAATTAAAAAAGTTGAAAAAGAAATTAGCGATTTAGAAATATTTTTGAAAAAAACTCTTGATGAATTCAAAGAGCAATTTATAAACTTAGAAAAAAATATAAATGAAAAAATAAAAGAATTTAAATCAATTTTAGAAATCTCAAAGAAATTATTTGATATATATAAATCAAAAGAAAATAGTTTATCTTTTGAAATAATCAATAATATAAAAGTATTTTCAAGTTTTAATACACTAAATTTTAATTATGAAAAAACTTCTAATTATTTTAAGCAATTATATTATATATCTCGATTTCTAAAAGAAAATTATTTACTTCGTCCTTCAAATGATAAAATATATCATAAAAATATAACTAAAAGAATTGAATATTTTACAATAAGAAATCATACTTTACCTATTCAATGCTTATTAATATTAAAAGATAAAAGATTAGTTTCTGCAAGTAATGATGGTTTAATTATTATTTATAAAGAAAATTATCAACCTCAATTAACAATTCATCTTCATAACAGAGAAGTTTATAACATTATTCAAAATAATGATGGAGAAATTATATCTTGTTCCGCAGATTCAAAAATTAATGTGATTCAATTACTTAAAGATAACACTTATATTTTAAAACAAGAAATAAAAAAAAAACATTTAGATCACATAATTCACATTAGAGAATTTTCTAATTTGAATTTATTTTCTTCTTCCTTAGATAAAACAATTAAAATTTGGGAGAAAAATAAAGATAAACAATACCAATGTGTAACTACAATTAAAACAAATGAAAAAGTTTATTCAATATTAGAATTAAAAAAACACAATCAATTTGTATGTTCAGAATCAGAGAAAAATATATCTTTTTACAACATTAAAGAATATAATTTAAAATATTTAAGAAAAGATATATTTATTTCAGGTTGGACAAACTCAATGTGTTTATTAAATGATAATTTACTTGCATTAGGAGGGAAAAACATGATAATATTATTTGAAATATCATCTTATGAAATAGTAAAAACAATAAAAACTGATAATCAAATTATTTCAATTCAAAAATTTGATAATGGATTAATTTACATAGGTGATTTTTCAGGTGGAATTAGTCAATGGGAATTAAACGGAGACAATTTACAATTTATTGACGAAAAGAAAAATGCTCATTCGAATAAAGTTACTTCAATTTTACAATTTGACAATGGAATAATTGTATCTGGTTCAAATGATAAAACTATTAAAATTTGGAAATAATTTTTGGACAAAAAATAAAATCCTTTTTTTTTTCTCTTTTTTAAAATGATTTTAAAGAATTTACAAAGTTAACTTAATCAAAAAAAAATCTTTTATTGTTAAACTCTTTTACATAAAAATTATTTTTATTAATTATTTAATTTTAATTTTCAGAATATTTAATAAAAAATGTTACAACTTGGATTAGATAATATATCTAATATTAATAATTTTTCTTCAAATATAAATCCTAAAGATTTAATTTGTTCTCTTTGTTATTGCATAAATATTAATGTAAAGCAATGTAAAAATAAAAAATGTGGGAAATTATTTTGTGGAAAATGTTATGAAGATTTAAACACAAAAAAAAGAAACTTTGATAAATTATTATGTCCTTTTTGCAGAGTTCCTTTTGATTTTATTAAAGTAGATGAAACATTAACAAATACAATAAATAATTTAAAATTTTTTTGCGTTTATTCCCTTGAATGTGATAAAGAATATTCATATGAAGAAATGTTTAAAAATCATAATCACTTTACTAATAAATTAAAACAAAAATGTAAAATATGTAATAAAGAAAACACTTGGGAAAATGAAATAAAATGCATTCAATGTAATAATTTTTATTGTGAAAATAATATAGAAAAAAAATGCATAAGAAAATGTATAAATTGTTATTCTTCAATATGTTTAAATTGTTATAAAATAAATGAAAATGCTAATTTTTTATGTGGATTTTGCACTCCTAAAAAATGTATTATATGCAATGAAAAAGAATCAGATTATATATGTTGTTTATGTAATAATTATATTTGTTCAAATTGCAAAGAGAAATGTGATACTTGTGGAATGTTTGTTTGCAATAATAATATTTGTTATAAAAAAATGAAGAATGATCCTCTTTGTAAAAGCTGTTCTAATATTTTACCTCAGCAAATTTATACTTCTTGTCTTCATCAAAAATTATTATCTTGTGATAAATGCTATATTAAATGTGATATATGTAAAAAAAATCCAAGTTATAAAAATAAATGTAATAGTTGTAATATTAACATATGTACTTCCCAATGTTCTATCAAATGCAAAAATTGTAATATTATTATATGTAATAACTGTTCAACAAAGTGTTCAATTTGTAAGAAAAAAATATGTAATTCATGTTCTTCTTTTTGTTCTATTAATGGAATACAAAACTCTTTAATTATTTCTTGTAAAAAATGTAATAGTGATACAATTAGAAAATGTAATGATAATACATGTAATAAAAATTTATGTTTAAATTGCTGGAATGTATGTAATACTTGTAATAAAATATACTGTGAGAAACATACAAATATATGCGTTAATTGTGAAGAAACTATTTGTAATGAACACTATTCAACTTGTAATATTTGTAATAAAGAAAATAAAGTTTGCTTAAAAAAATGTACTTTTAAATGTGATTTTTGTACTAATCAAACTAATATTTTATGTAAGAAAGAAAATCATAAAAATAATTATGTAACACAATATAATTGTGAACATAATGTTTGTTTACAAGAAATTCAATTATGCTTTAAGTGTAATTCTATTGTTAGAAGCTGTCCGAAATGTATTGTAAATTATTATTTTTTTCATTGTTCTTTTTGCAATAATTTATTTTGTAATAATTGCTGTAATCATTGTAATAAATGTGAAGAAGAATATTGTCCTATTGATCATTCATGTAATTTTTGTGGGAAAATTATTAAAAATAAATTTTGTTTAAATTGTTCTAATATTACAAGGAAAACATGCTTTATTTGTCAAAGAAAATTAATAAATCAAAATGAATATTTTTTATTATTTTGTTCTGTTAAATGTTACATTGAGAAAAAATTAAAATTAAATACTAAGAAATATGGTTTAAAAAATAATAGTTTTATTATTATGAGAAATAATAGGAAAGAACAAATTAATAATTTTGAATATTATTTATGTGATCAACACTTTGAAAAAACAGAAAAAAAGCTTTTATTAAAATATGCAAAAGAATATGATAAAAAGCTTTCATTAATGGAAAATAATGTTTCAAAAAAAGGAAATAAAACTATTTATATTAAACAAAAAACTGAAAAATGTGTTGATTGTATAATATTTTAAAAAATATTATATAATAAAAACTTACTTACTTATTTTTATTATCAGATAGTTATTATAATATAATTATTAAAATATATTTAATTTATTTATTTATGATTCATTTTGAGAAAAACGATATTTAATTAAAAGAATAATAATTATTTTTTTTTTTATTTGATTTATAATTTAACAAGTTATTATTTTCTTCATAAATTTCTTCATCAAGATCAATATTATAATTATTGTTATTTATTTTTATTTTTCCTTTTATTTTATTTCCAAATTGAAAATTTCTTAATAATTTATGTAAAAAACCTGTAAAAGAATATGCTTGTTTAATATTGCGAATAGGTTTTTTTGGCATTTGTTTTCCAGATAATTTACTTTTAATCGTGTTATAAAAATTTTCATATTTTAAAGCACTTAAACTTGGATAAATATATTTAAAAATATCATAATATAATAAAACTTGTTTATTAAAAGAATCTATTGATAATAACACATTATAAAATAATTGACAACCTTGTGAATTTTCAGTTCTAACATCAAAGAAATGTCTTGTTAAATAATATAAACTTTTAGCACAAAAAGGACAATAAACTTGAGAAACTTTATCTTTTTTTTTTTGAGTCTTAAATAATTTTAGTAATTGATGTCTATTTCCTTTTTCATTTATAATAGGATTATTTTCTTTATTTTTATAAAAAATAAATTTTCCTATTTCAAATAATTGCTTTGAAATATATGATTTAAATAATTGTCGACTTTCTTCATAATTAATTCCATGAATATTAGTAATCTTTTGTTTAAAGGAAATATAATCTTTTTTAAGACATAAAAAATATACTTTAATAATATCCTTTGGTTTATATATATTAACTGATAAAGATAATTTATATATTTTTAAAAGGTTTTCTTTTTTTAAATCTTTATCAAATATTTTAACTTTTTTATTTAGTAGATAGTTTTTTTTCTCCATTTTTATTTAAATTTTAATGAAAAACATAATACAATATTTGTAATTCTAAAAAATAAAAAGTGTTAGTATTTTAAATAAATTATAAATATTTTGTGGTAAAGAATAAAAAAATTATAAAAGTTACCTTACTTTAAAAAAAATATAATACAAAAAAAATAAAATAATAAAAAAATGATAATTATTTATTAAACAAATTCATAAATAGATTTTTTTTCGTTCCAATTTTTAATTGTATACTTCTTGGTGAATAACCTAATAATTGATAAATTTGTGATATTTGTAATTTAGTTTTAGTTGTTACTTGAACATGTAATAATAAATCATTAATTTGTTCACTTAAGTTATTTAATTTTTTTTGAGATTCCATATATAAATTTTTAAAGAACTTAACTTGAGTTTGAAAGGAATATTCTATATCATCTATTTCTCTTTTTTTATTTCTTTTTTTTATTTTATTATTACAAGTAATATTATCATTTGCTTTTTTACTTAATATATCATAATTTATTGATTCATTATCTTTTGATTCATTTAAATTAATCTTATGTTTTTTATTTTTATTTGGTAATAAAACAAATGATTGACTATATGATTTTAAATCTTTTGAAAATTGTTTTTTGTTTTCATATATATTATTAATTTTAAATGATTTATTTAAATTATTATTATCTTCTTCTTCTTTTTTATCATATTTATTTTTTTCTTTTATTTCATTTAAATTAATTTTAAACTGATTAATTTCATTTTCATATTGTTTTATTAATAAATCTTTTTCTTTTATTGTATTATTTAATTTTAAAATTATATCATTTATTTTATTTGCTAATTGATTTATTTGTTCGTTTTTAATTTTTTTTTCTTTTTTAATTTCTTTAATTACATTATCTTTTTCATTAATTATTTTATTATTATTCTCAATAATCTTATTTAATTCTTTTGTTTTTTCATTAACTAATTGAATAAAATCAATTTCATTTTTTTTTTCTTTTTCTAATTTAATTTCTTTTTTTTTTTCTTCAATTTCAATATTTAAATTTTCTTTTTCTTTTCTTAATATTTCAATTTCTTTTTGATTTTCACTTATTTTATCAATCATAACATTAATATCTTCTTTTTGTTGATTTAAAATTTTTTCCATTTTTTTTTTTTCATCATTATTATTAATATTAATATTTTTAATAATTTCTTTATTTTCATCAATTTCTTTAATTAATAATTTATTTTCTTGAATAACACTTTCGTAAACTTTTTTAATATTTTCATATTCTTTTTTTAATTTTTCTATTTCAATATTTTTTTCTGAAGAAATTCTTTCTTTTTCTTGAGTTACTTTTACATTTTGTGCAATTTCATTTTTTAATTTTTTTTTTAAATTCTCAATGACTTTTATCTTTTCTACTGTTTGAGTTTGAGAAAATTTAACATCTGATTTTAATGATTCTATGTCTTTATTATATTTATTATGTAAATATAATAAATTATTTTGTGTTTCATTTAATTGATTTTTTAATATATTATCATTGTTTATAATTGAATTTTCTTCTTTTAATTTTGAAATTATTATTTCTTGTTTATTTATTTTTTCTATTAAGTCATTTATTTTTTTTTTATTTTCTTCTTCTTCATTTTTTATTTCAATTATACTTTCTTTTGTTTGTTTAATAATTAATTCTTTTTCTTTTATTATTTTAGAAAGAATTTCTTTATTTTTTATTAAATCATTATTTATTATATTTTGAAGAATTTTTTCATTTAAATTATTTAATTGTTCTATTTCTTCTTTTGATTTTTTTAAGGATTCTTTTAAAAAATTTATTGTTTCATTTTTAAATAAATTTTCCTTTTGAAGTGTATTTATTTCATTATTTTTTAAAGATAAATTTTTTAAACTTTTTTCACTTATTTCTTCTATTTGTTTTTGGAAATCTTCTTTTATTTTTTCATTTAAATTTTCTAATTCAGATTTAAGTAAAATAATTTCTTCTTCTAAACATTTATTTTTTCTAAACAAAATATTATTTTCATGAATTAATCTTTTTAATTCTTCTTCTTTAACATTATTTATTATAATATTTTCATTTCTAAAAATTTCCTTTTTAAAAAAAGCATTTCCTAAATTATTAATATTTTTATTATTAATAATTTCATTTTTATTTAATTTACAATCTTCATTTTTTATTTTAATATGAATTTCTTTAATTAAATTATTAAATTTATTTTTATTTTCATTTTGTTTATTTAATTCAATAATAATCTCTTTATCTTTTGAAATATCTTCATTATCTATTTGTTTTTTATATATTTCTGTATCAGTTGTTAAAGTTTCAATTTCTTTTTGAGTTTCAATATTATTTTCATCTAAGTTTAAAATTTCTGTTTTTCTTTCTTCATTTTGAAAATTATATTTTTCTAAAAAATTATCTATATTCATTGTAAAAGAAGATGTGTATTCATTTTTTTTTTTTTCTGTTTTAGAATAAATATTTTGAATCTTTATTTCATTTGATTCTATTTTAGAATAATGAAAACTATTATTTTTATTATTATTAATTGGAGTTTTTTTCCTGTATATTTCACTTTTTGAATGATTTAAAGTTTTATTAGGTTTTAAAGAATTATTATTTTGAATTGCATTATATAAATATTTATTAGTCTTTGGAGTCATTTTTAACATTTTTTTTATAATTTAAATAAATTAAAATATGAATATTTAATTATGTTAATTTATTAATTATAAATGTTTAAATTAACAATCTATTTATTTTTATTTTTTAAATTACTTTATTGTAAAATTTCAGTTCATCTAATTCCACTTACAAGAGTGAATAGTTCAAATCCATTTGATTATTCAATAGTTTTAAATTATTTAAAAAGCAATGATAAAAGTACTTTTACAATAATAGATATTATTAATTTTGAAGAATGGGTTAATTCAAATATACATAATTTCCAATTAATACTAAATCTTACTCAAAAAAAACAATTAGAATTTATTATTGATGGTATAAAAGATGAAAAAAAATATGATAATTATAAAAATATATTTAATGATTTAAGAAGAAAATTAAAATATATTTTACATTCATTAAATTATTTTCCATTAGTTTCTTTTTTTGCTTCTCAACATACAACAAATTTAGAAAATTTAAATTTATATAGAAAAATGGGATTTAAATATTTATTATTAAATGAAATAAACACAGATTATAAAAATGAATTAATATCAAAAAAAAATTTAGAATTTAAATGGAAAGTTTCAGATGAAGATAATGAAGGAATTATAACTCATATTTTAAATGATATTAAAACTCCTGATTTTCTTAAAGAATTTTCTTCTGAAAAACAATTAGATTTATCAAATTCAACTTTAGAAGATTATATAAATAATTTAATAAATTATGGAAATAAAACTTTAAATGGTTTTAAACATAATAATTTATTATTATTATATGGAGGAGATAATGCATTTAATGAAAGTATTAGTAACTTTGAAAATATTGAAAAATTAATGAAATATATAAATGAAAATGATAAATATAAAGATGTTATTGAAGTTATGTATTCTTCTTTTGAAAATTATTTTCATATTGTTGAAAAAAGTTTACGAAATGAAAGTTTATTTGTTTATGAGCATGAATTACCTTTAAATAAAGATAATAATGAAAAAAATTCAATTAATTATTTTTTGAATAATCCTTATTTAAGAGGAAGAGAATATGAAATTAATAATTTTATGAATTCTTTATTTGTTTTTAATATTGATTTAGTTTATGGGAATAAATCAAAATTATCTTTTTATAATTTTCAAAATGAATATTTAGGAAAAATGAGTTTGAAATTATCTTCAAATGAACAAGAAGAAATATATAATTCAACTGAACAAAAATTAAAAAAGATTTTAAAAGATTTAATTTTTTTATTCTTTAATAATAAACCAGATTATGAAATGTGTTTATCAAATAATAAAGTTAATTTAGGTTGTAAAATTGAATTTAAAGAAAATAAAGAAAAATATAAATTAGGAATAATTAATCCTAGATTAGAAGGAAGGATATTAATTACTTTAGAAACTGATATTAAAAATGAAAATATTAGTTTTAGAATAGAAGATAAAGCAAATAATAAAATAAAATATAATTTCTTTTGTGTTCCTAATTATAAATGTTTTATTAATTTCTTTTATAATTTTTATACTTCACAATTAATTGTTCAAATTAGTTTAATTGATATTCAAAGGAATAATAATTTAAATAATAAAAAAAAGTTTGATTTTCCTCTAACTGAATTAAAAGGTTTTAATTCCTTTTTAAAATCTATTGAATATAATACAGAAGATACTTCATTTAATATTGAATTTAAAAATAAAAAATCAATTAAATATAAATTTTCAATAAATGAAATTGAATTGAAATCTTCATCAGAAATGTTATTTGAGAATAATAATACTTTAAAACATAAAATTAATTATGAACAATCTTATATAATAAATTCAGAAATTTCCACAAGTTTAATTTTCCAATTAGAAAATAATTATTTAGTCCTTAACATATATAAAGAACCTTTTTTTATTCAAATAATTTCAATAATAAATGAAAACAAAGATAAAAATAAAATTATAGGATTAGAAGTTAATACTGATATAAATAATAATGGAATAATTTATCATGATTATAAAGGAATGAAAATGAAAGAGTATTCTATAAATTATAATAACACTATAAATGATAATATTTTTATTGTTCATAAAGCAATGAGTCTTTTATCAGAAGAAGAAAAAAAGAAAATAACTCTTTTTGTAGATAGACCAAATGTAGCTGTTTCATATAAAGAGAATTCATTATTATATATATTAAATAATGAAAATGAAATAATAAAAAATGAAAAACTTGAATTTAAATTTATTTTATCAATCGATGAATTATTTGATGAAGAAATAAATGAAATATCAATAAATTATTTTGAAAAAAATTTAATGATGTTTTATGATAAAAATAAAGATATTGAAGTTAATGTTCCTTTACCTCCTAAAAATCCAATGAATCCTCCTAATAGAAGATTATTAGAAGGGAAAATAAAATTATTTAGAAATCTTCAAAGAAATGAGTTAAAAATGATTTTTGATTCTTATAAAATTATAAATGTATATTTTAATTATGCTTATAGTTTACAATTATTTATTCATTCAGGAAATATTAATTTAAGGCCTTATTATATTGAAGATAATAAAATTTTATTTGAATTTTATAATGTACTTGATGAGTATTTTATTCATAATAATGATTTTAGATTTAATAATAAAAATCTTTCAATTTTAAAAGGAAATATATCAGAATGTTGCATAAGAGGTGTTAATTGTCAAGGAATTAAAAATTTATTAAGAAGACTTCAAATGAAATTAATGTTTGTTGATTATGATATTAAACCTAATAATTTTAAGGTCTTTATAGTTAATTTTTAATAATAAATAATTGATTTCTGATATGATTGAATTATATTGTTTTAAAATTGAAAAAAATATGATATATTTAATTTCTAATTATTATATTATTAAAAAGAAATAATAACTAATAAAGATTTTGTAAAAATAAAATTTTAAAATTATTTATTCTACTTTACCCATAATAGAATCAAGAAAAGCGTCTTGAGGTCCTTTCTTAAGATATCTAAGATTTTTTTTAGGTCTATAAAAGTTATTTAATTTATTATTTTTCATCTCTTTAGGATTTAAATTATATTGAGTATGCATTTTAAAAACAAAAGGTTTAACATTTGTTAAATTTTTAGAATTTAAAGTATTCATTTTTTTAACATGATCCATTAAATTATTTAATTCTTTAGGAAATATATCATCAAATAAATTTTCAATATTTTCAGGGAATTCTTCAGCTAAATCTAAATCTTTAAATACTTCTTCTGGAAATTCATTTTCTTCAGGTAAAATATCATTAATTAAATCTGTTATTATTTCTTCCATTTGATTATTCATATTTTCTGGTAAAACTTTTTCAACTTGTTTATCTAAGGCTTCATCCATTTGTTGTTTATTATCAAATTCATATTCTTTACTTTCTAATTCTTCTCCTGGAGTTCCATATTCTATTTCCAAATTATAATTTGGATTTTTTGAACATAAGATTAAACCAATTAAAAAGAAAATTAATTGAAACTTCATTTTTTTTTATTTATAAAAAACGTCTATATTATTTATTTAAATTAAATATTAATTTTTAAATAATAATAGTAAAAATAGAAATTTGATTTCCATTATTTAATTTAATAGGAATATCATTTCTAATCATTTGAATAATATTTAAACATAAAGCAACTGATATTTTACACATTACATCATCTACAAATAATATTGAT
>JAEEGL013675934.1_pt1 | contig 14265 bp, 10 predicted proteins | sample 9134231 | NCBI WGS metagenome assembly JAEEGL01 (sample SAMN16246548, study PRJNA631951) | gut metagenome | biome: gut microbiome; feature: rumen; material: fiber-attached | host: Bos | place: Iran: Karaj | collected 2018-10 | reverse complement strand
CGACATCAAGGCTCTGACCGATGAATATTACAGCAAGTACGAGATCCTGCTGGAGGGCAGAGATGCCGCTGAGTTCCGCAAGCATGTGGAAGTTCAGGCAGCGCAGGAGATCGGTCTTCGCAGATTCCTGGAGGAGGGCGATTATCATGCAGTGGTCACCCACTTCGGCATGCTGGGCGGCCTGAAGCAGCTTCCCGGACTTGCCATCCAGAGACTGATGGAAGAGGGTTACGGCTTCGGCGCCGAGGGCGACTGGAAGACCGCAGCCATGGTCCGCATGATGAAGATCATGACCCAGGGCAAGAAGGACGCAAAGGGAACTTCCTTCATGGAGGATTACACCTACAACTTCGTACCCGGCAAGGAAGGCATCCTGCAGGCGCACATGCTTGAGGTTTGCCCCACTGTTGCGGACGGCCCTATCAGTATCAAGGTTCAGCCTCTTTCCATGGGCAAGCGCGAAGATCCCGCCCGTCTGGTATTCACTTCCAAGACCGGCCCTGCTATCGCAACTTCCCTGGTTGACCTGGGCAACCGTTTCCGTCTGATCATCAACGCTGTAGATTGCAAGAAGTGCGAGAAGCCCATGCCGAAGCTTCCTGTTGCCACCGCATTCTGGACTCCTCAGCCCAGCCTGGCTGTTGGCGCAGAGGCGTGGATCCTGGCAGGCGGCGCACACCATACCGCATTCAGCTATGACCTGACCGTTCAGCAGATGGTAGACTGGGCCGATGCAATGGGCATCGAGAGCGTGGTCATCGACAAGAACACCACCATTCCCGAGTTCAAGAACATGCTGCGTTGGAACAGCGTATATTACAGATAAGGCGAGGGCAGGAATATGAGCGATGCAAAGAGAGCGATAGAAGAGGGAAGAGCCGTCCTCGGTATCGAGTTCGGTTCCACCCGTATCAAAGGCGTATTGATCGATGAGACTCATCAGCCCATCGCCATGGGCACCCATGATTGGGAGAACCGTCTGGAGAACGGCATCTGGACCTACAGCCTGGATGACATCTGGACGGGACTGCAGGACACCTACCGCAGCCTTGCGGCAGATGTGCAGAACAAGTACGGAATCCAGCTGAAGAAGCTGGGCGGACTTGGTTTTTCCGCCATGATGCACGGCTATATGCCTTTTAATGCAGCCGGAGACCTGCTGGTGCCTTTCCGCACCTGGAGAAACACCATCACCGGCGAAGCAGTGGAGGAGCTTTCTCCCCTGTTTCACTTCAATATTCCCCAGAGATGGAGCATTGCTCATCTCTATCAGGCAGTCCTGAACAAGGAAGACCATGTGAAGGACATCACCTTCTTCACCACGCTGGCAGGCTATATTCACTGGCAGCTGTCGGGTGAGAAGGTACTGGGCATCGGCGAAGCTTCCGGAATGTTCCCCATCGATTCCGTGAAGATGGATTTCGATGCCGATATGATCGCAAAGTTTGACAAGCTGGTGGCCGGCAAGGGCGTGGACTGGAAGCTGGAGGAAATCCTGCCGAAGGTACTTTGTGCCGGTGAGAAGGCCGGCGTCCTCTCCGCAGAGGGTGCGAAGAAGCTGGATCCCACCGGAACTCTGGAGCCCGGATGCCCCATGGCACCTCCCGAGGGAGATGCAGGCACCGGCATGGTAGCCACCAACGCGGTCCGCGTGCGCACCGGTAACGTTTCCGCAGGTACTTCCATCTTCTCCATGGTTGTTCTCGAGAAGGCTCTGAAGAAGTACTACAGCGAGCTGGATCTGGTGACCACTCCCGACGGACTTCCCGTGGCAATGGTACACTGCAACAACTGCACTTCCGACCTGAATGCATGGGTCGGCATCTTCAAGCAGTTTGCGGATCTCTTTGGCGTGAAGGCCGATATGAACGACATCTACGGTAACCTCTACCGCGAGGCATTAAAGTCTGATACGGACTGCGGCGGAGTGGTCTCCGTGAACTACTTCTCCGGCGAACCCATTACCGGACTGGAGGAGGGCAGACCCATGGTGGTCCGCACTCCCGACGCGAAGTTTACTCTGGCAAACTTCATGCGCAGCAACCTGTATAGCGCACTGGCAACCCTGAAGATCGGCAACGACATCCTGTCCAAGGAAGAGAATGTGCCCATCGACAGACTTATGGGGCACGGCGGCCTCTTCAAGACTCCCGTGGTAGGTCAGCAGCTGCTGGCCGGCGCTCTGAACGCGCCTGTGACCGTCATGGACACCGCGAGTGAGGGCGGTCCCTGGGGTATGGCAGTGCTGGCAGCCTATATGATCGAGAAGGAAGCGGGCGAGTCCCTGCCGGATTATCTGGACAACAAGATCTTTGCAGGCCAGACCGGTACCACCATCGAGCCGGTAAAGGAAGATGTGGAAGGATTTGACCGTTATCTGGTAAGCTACAAGGGTGTCATCCCTGCCGAGAAGAAGGCAGTGGAGGGCTTCCGTTAACCGATCGCTGAGTATGGAGTGAGTAGAATATGCTGGAAGAGTTAAAGAAAATCGTCTGCGAGGCGAACCTGGAGCTTCCGAAGCACGGACTGGTGACCTTTACCTGGGGTAATGTGTCCCAGATCGACCAGGAGACGGGCCTTTTCGTCATCAAGCCCAGCGGAGTGGACTATGACAAGCTGACCCCCGATGATATGGTGGTCATGGACTTAAACGGAAACAAGGTGGAAGGGCGTTACAACCCTTCCTCCGACACCGCAACACATCTGGAGCTGTACAAGGCATTTCCGGAGATCGGCGGTGTAGTACACACACATTCTTCTTATGCTACCAGCTGGGCTCAGGCAGGCAGAGATATTCCCTGCTATGGCACGACCCATGCGGATTATATCTACGGTGCAGTGCCCTGTCTCAGGGTTCTGACCAAGGAGGAGATCGACGAAGCTTACGAGGAGAACACAGGACACCTGATCGTGGATTATTTCCGCGAATCGGGACGGGATGTCCTGGCAGTTCCCGCAGCGCTTTGCAAGAACCACGGCCCCTTCACCTGGGGCAAGGACGCGAAGGAAGCGGTACACAATGCCGTTGTCCTGGAGGAAGTTGCAAAGATGGCATATCGTTGCGAGTTGATCAATCCCAAGGTTGCTCCCGCACCGCAGGAGCTGCAGGATAAGCATTATTACCGTAAACACGGCGCCAATGCTTATTACGGGCAGACTAGCAACTAATCGCATAGACTTTTGGAGGAAGTAAAGCATGGACAATCTGGAACTGAAGAAAATGGCGAACAATGTTCGCAAAGGAATCGTCACTTCCACCCACAGCGCAAAAGCCGGACATCCCGGCGGATCTCTTTCCGCTGCTGACGTATTCACCTATCTGTATTTCGAGGAGATGAACATCGATCCCAAGAATCCTACCGATGAGAATCGGGACCGTTTCGTTCTTTCCAAGGGACATACCGCACCGGGTCTGTATTCCGCACTGGCATACAGAGGATATTTCCCGGTGGATGATCTGACCACCCTTCGTAAGCTGGGCTCTTATCTGCAGGGACATCCCAATATGCACATTCCCGGAGTGGATATGGCATCCGGATCCCTGGGACAGGGAATCTCCGCGGCAGCAGGCATGGCGCTGGGCGGAAAGCTGAGCAATAAGGACTTCCGCGTCTACACCCTGTTGGGCGACGGTGAGATCGAGGAAGGCCAGGTCTGGGAGGCTGCCATGTTCGCAGGCTTCCGCAAGCTGGATAACCTGTGTGTCATCGTGGATAACAACGGACTGCAGATCGATGGACCTGTGGATCAGGTATGTTCCCCTTATCCCATCGACAAGAAGTTTGAGGCATTCAATTTCCACGTGATCAATGTGGATGCACATGATTTCGATGCTCTCCGCGCTGCATTCAAGGAGGCAAGAGAGACCAAGGGCATGCCCACCTGCATCGTGATGCACTCCCTGAAGGGCAAAGGCGTATCCTTCATGGAAGGAAGCGTTGACTGGCACGGAAAGGCTCCCAACGATGAGGAGTATGCTATTGCCATGGCCGATCTTGCAAAGATCGATGAAGAGTTAGAGAAGGAGGGCCGCTAAAATGGCAGAAGTGAAGAAGATCGCAACCCGTGAAAGCTACGGTAATGCGCTGAAGGAGCTGGCAGAGGAGTTTCCCAACCTGGTGGTTCTGGATGCTGACCTTGCAGCCGCTACCAAGACCGGTATTTTTAAGAAGGCATATCCCGATCGTCACATCGATTGCGGTATCGCAGAATCCAACATGATGGGTGTGGCAGCAGGTCTGTCCCTGACCGGCAAGATCCCCTTCGTAAGTTCCTTTGCAATGTTCGCAGCAGGACGTGCATTTGAGCAGGTCCGTAACTCCATCGGATATCCTCATCTGAACGTGAAGATCGGTGCAACTCATGCCGGCATCTCCGTGGGTGAGGACGGTGCTTCCCATCAGTGCAACGAGGATATCGCCCTGATGCGCACCATCCCCGGAATGGTTGTCATGTGCCCTTCTGATGATGTAGAGGCAAAGGCAGCTGTCCGTGCCGCTCTGGAGCACGAAGGCCCTGTTTACATCCGTTTCGGCCGTGCAGCATGCACCGTTATCAATGACAGACCGGATTACAAGTTTGAGATCGGCAAGGGCACTGTAGTCCGCGAGGGCAAGGATGTCACCATCGTGGCAACCGGTATCGGCGTGGATGCAGCTCTTGGCGCAGCCGAGATCCTGAAGGCAGACGGCATCGATGCAGAAGTCATCAATATCTGCACCATCAAGCCCCTGGATGAGGATCTGATCGTTGCCAGCGCAAAGAAGACCGGCAAGGTTGTTACTGTGGAAGAGCACTCCGTCATCGGAGGACTGGGAAGCGCAGTTTGCGATTGCCTGAGCGCAAAGCATCCCACTGTTGTGAAGAAGCTTGGTATGCAGGATGTATTCGGTGAGTCCGGATCCGCTGCGGCTCTGATCCACAAGTACGGACTGGATGCAGAAGGCGTTGCAGCTTCCGTGAAAGAATTTCTTGCTTAATTTAGTCTTGTGAGGAATACGAAAAAGTTGTAAGATAGGCGAGGCGAAAAAACCGTTTTCGGATTTCGCCTCGCTTCGTGTTGTTTATGGTTTTGAAAGAGGTTATTCATGAATAATATCTTGTCCCCGTCGATTCTGGCTGCTGATTTTATGTGTCTGGGAGATCAGATCCGTGAAGTGGAAGAGGCCGGAGTTCCCTACCTGCACTTTGATGTGATGGATGGCATCTTTGTTCCCTCCATTTCCTTCGGAATGCCGGTACTGCAGTCTGTCCGCAAGGGCACTTCCCTGTTCCTGGATGTACATCTGATGATCACAGAGCCCGAGCGTTATGTGGAGGAGTTCGCCAAGAGTGGTGCGGACATGATTACTTTCCACATCGAATCCACTCAGGATCCTGAGAATGTCATCGGCAAGATCCGCGCCTGCGGCAAGAAGGTGGGTATCGCCATCAAGCCTGCCACTCACGTTGAAGTCTTGAAGCCTTATCTGGATCACATTGATATGGCCCTGGTCATGACGGTGGAGCCCGGATTCGGTGGACAGAAGCTGATCCCGGAGTGCCTGGATAAGACAAGACAGCTGAGAGACCTGTGTAATGAGATGGGTCTTGAATTGGACATTCAGGTGGACGGCGGTATCGGCGCCGGCAATCTGGAGGAGGTACTTGCCTCCGGAGCGAATGTCATCGTGGCGGGATCCGCGGTTTTCAAGGACAGCGTGAGCGAGAATGCCAAGGCGATGCTGAGTATCATGAAGTAAGTGACGGATGTGTCGTTTCAAAAACGGATGAAACGAAGTCTTTGTCCGAAGAACTGCAAAAGAAAATAATGTTTTAGTGAGGAGTGAACCGGAATCCGGTTCACTCCTTTTTTGATACGTAAAATTGCGAGAAAATCGTTTTATATTTCTAATTTAAGTGAAACACGAAATGAAATTAGCATGATTCTGAGTACAAAACTATATATATGCACAAATCGGACATTTCATAAATGGATGAAAATGTGCATATTGCATAATTTATAAAGCCTACACTTAACGAAAACGACGAAAAGTGAAATGAATGCTGACAGATATTCGTCAATATGCTATGTTGGAAAAGCAGGGGCAGGATGGTCCTGCTTCGCACGCATATGGGAGGAAAAGGTATGTGTAGGAAAACGAGAAGAATGTGGGGGCGCAGAACCTTATCTGCGATACTCTCCGCAGCACTGGTGTTAGGGGCACCGGGGATTGGTTCTGCAATTACTGTCAGTGCTGAGGAGACCACAGCCCTGACGGAGGAGCTGGTGGCGCAGATCAGTTCCGGCAGCAGGGTCAGGACCAGCGTGCATGATCCTTCGATTGTTTCCGACGGGGCGGGAACCTATTATGTCTTCGGATCGCATATGGCGGTCTCCAAGACGACGGATCTGGAGATTTGGACCGGCGTTGCTTCGGAAAGCGTGACCAGCAATCTGTTTGCATCTTCCTATGATGAGGAATTCGAACAGAACTATAATACCGAGTTTGGTACTTACAATGTAGAGAACTGGATCTCGGGTAACTCCATTCAGGGAAATATGTGGGCTCCGGATGTGATCTATAATCCTGTCATGGGCAAGTGGTGCATGTATCTGAGCTTGAATGGAGCGAAGTGGAACTCGGCCATCGTCCTTCTGACGGCAGATTCCATTGAGGGACCTTATGATTATGCGGGACCTGTGGTGTTCTCCGGTTTTAGCTTGGCATCGTCTTCCAAGTCCTTCCATGACACGGATCTGGAGTTGGTCATCGGAGCGCAGGAGGAACTGCCCGCAAAGTATCAGCAGCTGACCAACGGTAGCAACTGGGGTAATTTCTGGCCCCATGCCATCGATCCGGCGGTGCTTTACGATGACAACGGTAAGCTGTGGCTGGTCTACGGTTCCTGGTCCGGCGGTATCTATATGCTGGAACTGGACGAGACCAATGGCCTCAGAGATTATACCGTGGCCTATGAGGACACTTCCGACCTGGGAAGGGCGGTAACTTCCGATCCCTACTTTGGAACTAAGATCGCCGGCGGCGCTTATGTGTCCGGCGAGGGTTCCTACATTCAGAAGATTGGGAATTACTATTATCTCTTCATCAGCTACGGCTTCTATTCTCCCGAGGGTGGTTACAACATGCGCGTGTTCCGCTCTGAGAATGTGAATGGACCCTATGTGGATGAGAACGGCAAGAGCGCTGTTTTCTCCGGCTATGAGATGAACTACAGTGCAACCGATGCTTCTCTCAATCGCGGTGAGAAGCTGATGGGCGGATATCAGTGGGATACCATGAGCGTGGGAGAAATCTCCCAGGGCCACAACTCTGCCATTGTGACGGAGGACGGCAAGGCGTTCCTGGTCTACCATACCAAGTTCAACGATGGAACCGTGGCGCATGAGGTGCGCGTGCATCAGCTCTTCGTGAATGAGAATGGCTGGCTGGTGACGGCTCCTTATGAGTACGACGGAGAAACCATCTCTGCAACCGGGTATGAGATGAGTGATGTGGCTGGAAATTACGATGTCTTGTTCCATCCCTTCCAGACCAATTATGAGAAGCTGGAAGTCCAGACCCCTGTGGATGTTACCCTGAATGCAGACGGCACTGTTTCCGGCGCTTATACCGGTACTTGGATGACGACACCCGGAACACCTTATGTGCAGCTTACCATCGGAGGGGCAACCTACCGTGGCGTCTTTGTGGAGCAGACGGTTACAGGTAATGTGAAGGCTATGACTTTTACTGCAGTCAGCAGCGATGGCCTCGCAGTATGGGGAACCGGTGAATACACGGATGAAAGTGCAGTCGCTCTGACCGCTGCCGACAGTTCTTTTGACGCACCCCTTGGTGCATTTGACAGTTTCAGTCTGCCGACCGAGGGTCTCAGCGGGGCAAAGATTTCCTGGATCTCTTCTGATCCGGAGATCCTGAGCAATGTCGGCGAGATCGTATCCGGGCCGCAGACTGACACGATTGTCAGATTAACCGCAACAATCTCCAAGGGCAGTTGCAGCTATGTAAAAACCTATGATGTAAAAGTCTTTGCAAAAGCGCAGAATCACAAGGATTCAGTAGTGCTGGCAGAGTATTTTAAAGATGCTCCCGTGAATCTGGCAGCCTTTGCGGACGGCAGCCTCAAGGTGAGAAATCCCTTCTACGAGAAAACCACACCCGGACTTGATCTTGACGGTGGTGTCACAATTGAATTTGATGCGAAAGCAACCGGCAATGTCAATGTTCTGGGAACCATTTTCGGCTTCCAGGGTGCAGGCGGAAAGCTTTACTTCACTCCCGGATCCTATCTGGGATACAACGCCACCGGCGGCTGGTACGATGCAAACCTGAACAATTACAGCCTGGTAAAGGATTACATTGGCGAATCCGCACATGTGGCGATCAATTTGACAAAGAGTGGCTTCTCCGTGATCGTGAACGGAGAAGAAGCTTATAACCAGGAGATTATGGCCACCGAGAACGGCGATGGGACCCTGACGGATTTCAGCAATGTCTTGAACTGGCTGAAGGGATCCGCGGACACCCTGTATTTCGGCTACGGCGCATGGTGGACTGATATGGCAGCCAATGTGGAGCTCAGCAATGTGGTCTGCACCGTGGGCCCCACTCCGGTACAGGAGGCAGTGGTGACCGAGGATGTTTCCTACAGCAAGGATCGGGTGGAACTGACTGCCGCTGACCAGATCGCATATGAGGACAGCCCCTTCTACGGCAAGGTCATCGATAATGCGACCCTGAAGTATACCATCAACATGACAGAGGGTACGGCCCAAAATGGATGGGACGGCATCTTCAGCTTCTATAACAGCAGTACCGGAAGCCGCGTCTCGGTTCAGACTGCGCCCTACCTGTGCTTCAATGATGCAAACGGAACCTGGAAGGATATCAACAATCCCAATGGAGCCGGCGCAACGGATAAGGCACCTGCTATGGTGTCCGGCACGGAACATGAAGTGGTGATCAAGGTTACCACCGATGCAGTCACCATGACCGTGGACGGCGAGGAGATCGCAGTGTCGGCGGATGGCTCCGATGGAGTGACCAATCAGGATATCCTGAATGCCCTGATGGCAAACCCCAGCCTGACCTTTGGGGTCGGCAAGGCCGTGAGCGCATACTGGAATACGGAACTCTGCACTCTGACAAATATTGAGTTCTCTGCTGTGGGCGGAACCGTCCTTGTAGAGGGTGAGACAGAGGAAGAGGAAGAGCCGGAAGAACCGGAAGAACCGGAAGAACCGGAAGAGGACAATACGCCACATGATTCTGTCGTATATGAGAAGGAAGCAGTAGAACTTCCCGAGAATTCCTCACTGACTGTGGAGTCTAATCCGTTCTATGGTAAGAACATTGATAACCTGACCATCGAGTACACCATCAATATGAAAGAGGGAGCCGCTCAGAACGGTTGGGACGGTATCTTAAGTTTCTACAACAGCTCCACCACCGGTCGTGTGTCTGTCCAGACTGCTCCTTATGTCTGCTACAACGAGATGACCGGTAACTGGATCGATATCAATAACCCGGATGTGGCGGGTGCGACGGATCTGGCGCCTTCCATGACGGCGGGAACCGACCATGATGTGAAGATCAACATCACCGAGACGGAAGTCCATCTGTATGTGGACGGTGCAGAGATCACCTATGGTGTGAATGGCTCCGGCGCAACTTACGCAGATCTCCTGGAATTCATTCCTACCTGTGACGAACTTTGCATCGGCGTGGGTCAGGCAGCCAAGGCCTTCTGGTGGACGGAACTCTGTGATCTGAAGAATGTGAAGCTGTCCTCTATCGGTGATACGACATCTGAGGAGGAGCCTGTAGTCACCGAACCCGAGGATCCGGAACCGGAAGAGCCGGAACCCGAGGTGACCGAGCCCGAGGACCCTGAATCGGAAGTAACTGAGCCCGAGGACCCTGAGCCGGAAGTGACTGAGCCGGAGGATCCCGAACCGGAAGTGACTGAGTCCGAAGATCCTGAACCGGAAGACCCGGAACCGGAGGTGAAGGAAACCGTTTATTACGACTGGTTCGGCAGACCGGCAGAGGGTTGGGTGTATACCTGGTCGGGAACCTACTACTGCCAGAAGGGTGTGCCCCTCAAAGGAACTTACAAGTCCGGTATGACCACTTATGTCTTTGATCAGAACACCGGAAAACTGATTATGGTTCGTGTGGAAGTCGTACGAAAACTTTTCGGTTTTGTTTCGAAACTTTTCGGAGGCAGATAAACGCCCCGTAACCCCAAAGTGTCAAAAATGCGCTCGCAGCAATGGCTGCGGGCGCATTTGCAACTGTCGGTTGACAAAGTTTCAAGCATACTTTATAGTCTGCAACGGAGAGAAAATGTATTCTGAACTCACGAAACAGATGAGCCCGAGGTCATCGGGAAGAATACAATCGGAGGAAAACGAAATGATACTTGCAGACAAAATTATTGAATTAAGAAAGAGAAGCGGATGGTCCCAGGAAGAGCTGGCTGAGAAGATGGGTGTCTCCAGACAGTCCATTTCCAAATGGGAAGGCGCACAGAGTGTTCCGGATATGAGCCGGATCCTTCAGCTGTCCGAGATCTTCGGAGTGAGTACCGACTTCTTATTAAAGGATGAGATGGAGTTCAGTGCAGAAGTCGCCGCACACAGTGATCTGGATGAGACCGTTCCCCCTGCACACCATGTTTCTATGGAAGAAGCAAATGCATTCCTGCAGACGAAGTTCCAGAGCAGCCCGAAGATTGCACTGGGTGTTATGCTCTGCATCCTCAGCCCCGTGTTACTGATCGTGCTGACCGGCCTTGCAGAACTGACCGTCATCGGCCTGACTGAGAATCTGGCAGCCATGATCGGCCTGGTGGTGCTGCTTGCAATGGTAGGATGTGCAGTGGGTATCTTTATTACTACCGGTATGAGCCTCACCCGGTTTGAGTACATGGAAAAGGAAGTGTTGGATACCGAGTACGGCGTGGACGGCATGGTGCGTGAGCGCATGGAGCAGTACCGCAGTACCTTCACTGCTCATATCGCCATTGGTGTTGTGATGTGTGTGATGTCTTCCATTCCCCTGTTTGTAGCAATGGGACTGGAGAGTGATCTGGTAGCTGTTGCAGGTGTAGGTCTTCTTCTGACCATCGTAGCCATCGGCGTGTTCCTCATCGTCAAGGCCGGTGTGGTCTGGGGTTCCTATCAGATGCTGCTTCAGGAGGGTGACTACTCCAAATTGAACAAGTCAAATAACCGCTCCAACGCCCTGATCACCGAGATTTACTGGGGCGTGGTCGTAGCAGGTTATCTCCTTTGGAGCTTCCTGACCATGCGTTGGGAGATTACCTGGATCGTATGGCCCATCGCAGGCATCCTGTTCGGCATCCTGACTTCCATCCTCAACGCAACCCGCAAGAATGCATAAATGAAGTTAAGACCGTAGCAATTCCGGGGGCATGTCTTCTTGACATTGCCCCCGTTTTTCCATATAATAGCAATGTTGTAAAGACGGGGCGTGGCTCAGCTTGGTAGAGCGCTACGTTCGGGACGTTGCGCCGGAGACGCATTTTAGAATTACATAGAGTTTGTAGCGGGGCGTGGCTCAGCTTGGTAGAGCGCTGCCTTCGGGAGGCAGAGGTCGCGTGTTCGAATCACGTCGCCCCGATTTTTTCATCACGTTTTCTAACTTTTTTCTAACTTTTTCCGATTAATTACTCATTTATTATGTCACATCATGGAATATTATCTGTGAATCTTGTTATGTTTTGTTGTTATTCTTCCTTGTAATTCTTAAGTGGAATGATTTCCTTCATTTTATCCAAAATCTCTCTTTTGGCTTCTTTCTCCTTAACCTGGGCATAAATCCTCAGTGTCGTATCGAGATCCTTATGGCCCACCCACTTTTGAATGCTCTTAATATCCATACCCTGATGTACCAGGATAGAAACGCATGAAGTTCTCAACCCGTGAAAAGTTATATCCTGCGGCAGCTCCGGCATATTATCAATCAGCTTGCGAAATGCTTTTGATGGATAATCCGGATAGTATAAGGATCCATCCGCATGTTTAAAAATATAGTCATTGTCATGATAAGCGTTACCAAAAAGTTCTCTGTTGGCAAGTTCTCTTGCTTTTAACTGTTTAAACATTTCAATCTGTTCATCCGTAAGCGGATATTTTCTTGTACTGGATTCTGTCTTTGTCGCATTCAATCGATTGATTGTCGTTCCTCTTGTAACAGTATGGTTAATGATCATAGTTTTATTTATGAAATCTATTGCAGACCATCTTAAACCAAGAATCTCTTCCCGCCTTAATCCGAAGAAAAGAGTAACATAGAATAACTCGTATAGTTCATGATCCTTTATCTTGCTTAGGAAAAGTTGAGCTTCCTCGTAAGAGAAGAATTCCTCATCAACATTTCTTTCCTTAGAGTTCTCTGCAGCGAGTTTCTTATTGATGACCACATTTTTGACTGGATTACGGATGATAATACCCTCTGAAACAGCCTCCTCCATTATGCCTCTCAAAAGAACCTTTGTATCCTTAACCGTTCTTTTCTGAACATGTTGCACTTCAAACATGCTGTCAAGAAAACCTTCCACAATCACCTCATCCACTTCCCTGACCTTAACTGTTCCAAAGTACTCTGTAATTCTTTTAGCCCTATAATAGTAAGCAGAATATGTAGTGTCTGAGACCTCTCTCTTTTTCTTGTTTAAAAACTGTTCCGTGAAATCTGCAACGGAAATGTTTCTGTCCACCGCAAGAGCTTCCTTATTTCCGACGAATCTTTTCCTCATTTCAGAAGCCTTTTTAACATTTTCCGGTGTATCGGGAAGTCCCGTTGTTATCCACCTTTTCTCGGATCTCTTGCGGCCATTTACGACAGTATTCCGTGATACTACTATGTATAACCAACCGCTCTTTCCTTGTACCCCAGTCGTCCTCTTCCCATCTTTTTTAGGTCTCGCCATAGCAGTCTACTTCTCCTCTCTGATTTCCATGTCAGGGTAAATAAACTGAAGCAGATAAAGCTTGGGAATACGGTATTTTCCACCTATCCGCATTGAGCGGATCTTTCCTTCGGCAAGGTAGTTGTAGACCGTATTCCTGCCAATCTGAAGGATCTTCTGAACATCCTCCGGAAGCAGGATATCATTGTAACCATCCAGAATATTCGCTATCTCCATATCGTTCCTCCTCTTTTTAATCCGTATTATTGCCTGTTAGGAACTTTTGTTCCTGTTCTGTTTTTGATTATAGGAACATTTATTCCTATTGTCAAGTATTCCGGAGCATTTTTTAGGAACTTTTGTTCCGCACGATATGTTTTATGCTATAATGATGCTACACGATACCAGATGATACTTTATTTGAGGTAATTTGAATGACCGTCGGTGAAACAATAAAAGAAATCAGACACGCATACGGGATCACACAGAAGCAACTGGCTGCTGCTACCGGTATTGATGATGCTACCATAAGAAAATACGAAGCCGGAAAACTCTATCCCAAATACAAAACTCTTGAAAAAATAGCAAAAGGACTTGGGGTAGATGTTGAAGTATTAACAGAAGGAGACTTGAATACGCCGAAAGCCATGCAAAAGCTTTTCAGTGTTTTCAAAGGATATTGCGGCGAAATAAAAGATGGTTCACAAATTAAGCAGGAAGTAACCGATGGCACTTTTAATGAAGACAAGGTATACCTATCTTTTGACTCATTGAACGCACTCATGTATTCCTGGTATCTTAGGTATACCGAATATAAGGAAGCTCTGGAGAAAGCTGAATCAATTGAAGACGAAGAGTACAGACAACGTTTCATAGAAGGAGCAGAGAAACGTTTTAACCTTTGGATGTTTCAATATCCTGAAACAGAAAGCAATCCATCCATGCTAAAGTTTCAAGCGGTCATGGACGAAGTTTCCGACTTTATGGGAACCCATCCATTGAACGATCCCGAACACCCTGTAACAGAGAAACAGAAAGAAGAGTATTCTAACGAGTTACGCAAGATTTATGCCAAGCTCAACGATATACATCTGTTTTAAGTTAAGCAAAATAAACAGGGCCGATCATAGAATCATTTTTCTATGACCGGCCTGTTTTAGCTCGTGTACTTGCCTATTTTACTCTTGCCGTTTAGTTAGTCTAATGATGATTTTAGCTGCTTTGCTCTGTTCTCTGCCTCATCTATCTTATTTGATAGCTGATCCACTTCATCATTCACTTCATCAATCCTATCCTCTATTTCATCAAGCAGGGCCTCCGAAT
>JAEEGL012399841.1_pt1 | contig 14265 bp, 11 predicted proteins | sample 9134231 | NCBI WGS metagenome assembly JAEEGL01 (sample SAMN16246548, study PRJNA631951) | gut metagenome | biome: gut microbiome; feature: rumen; material: fiber-attached | host: Bos | place: Iran: Karaj | collected 2018-10 | reverse complement strand
TTATATTATTATATAACGTATTAATAAAAAATTTTCTATTTCCTTTTTTAGTAGTTAATTCTCCATATTTAATCATTATTATTCTATTCATTATTGCACTTCCTTTTTGACTAGTTTATATTAACATAATTTTTATATTTTGTGAATTATTTCATATATTATATTAGGAGGATATACAATGACTGATAGTGAATTTATACAACAATCTATAGAGTCTAATTTAATATATTGTGGATCTATGATGGAGTTTGCTTATAGTTTGGGTTTTAGTTTTTTGGAGAAAAATAAAGATATTGAAGAAGAGGTATATAGATTTTATACTAGATTTAAAAAACAAATATTAAAAACTATTAATATCGCAAATGAAAATATTTCTAAAGAGTTACTAGAAAGTAATATTTTATATACTGAATACATGATTCCTCTTTATAAGTTAGGTGAGGAATTAACTGGTAAAAAAGCAGATATTGAAGTAATCAAAGCACTAATGAATTTAGTTCCAGGTAATATAGAAGTTAATAATGATATGTTGCAAGAAGTAAATAATATTAATAATAATACATTAAAGTTATTGAAGGAATATATTGATTTTTTAACTTATTTGGCTAATCAAATATCTAAGCTTAATTTATTTATATTTAAATATAACATGTATGTAGATGATGTAAAAAAAAGAGCTGTATTTTATTATGAAAATTTATACAGAATTATTAATAAAGAAATTGTAACTGTAATTATGATTGATAGAAATATTAATAATATTAAAAATATAATGGAAAGAAATTCATTATTTATCAATGGTTTCGTTAATCAAAGTGAGGAAGATGTAATTATGCAAGCTAGAAATTTTGAGGTAGCTTTTAATGAATTGGATCTTAATATTAATGATAATCTAAATATAGAAGAAATTAAAAAAATATATAATAGTGCTATTTCTTTAACTGATTCTTTTATATATTTTATTGAGGCTCTTATTAGGCAATTGTTAAATAAAAAAATACAATTTATAGTTGGGCCTACTTATTTAGATATTTGTTTAAGGGCCGCAAATGATTTTAAATATAATTTGAAGTTGATGATAAATAGTACAAAAAAATAATTGTCTATGGACAACTATTTTTATTTAATTCCTTTTGGTTTTTCTGTTGGTGGTTCTAAACTTTCTATAGTTTCTAATACTGGTTTTCCTTGTAAACCTTCACTGATTAATGAATTGGGTTTTACTCCTTCTAATATAGGCAATCCTAATTCTTGGTACATTCCGTAAAATATTGATTGAGCATTACGAGCACATTGTTCCGTTTTACTGGCTGTTTCACTTTCATTCATATATGGTCCACCAAATGCTTTTTTATATCGTTCTGCTTCAAAGTAATTTTGAATGGTTTCTTCTATAGCTGGAGTGCCATCATCATGTAATTTACCCATACCTACTCTAATTAAAGGTTTATCTTCTTCCATAATTATTTCGGCAACTTCAGCATAATAAAATTTTCTATCATAAAATGATGCTGACATTAGGGCTACTGGATCTTGTGAATTATATCCAGCATAGATTTGACCAATTTGAATCGTTGAAGTTGGTGGACATTGTATACTAACATAAAGTGCTTCAAAACCAGGATCTTTGATATATTCATAAAAAAGGCCTGTCATATTTCTTTGAATCATACTTTTGGCACCTTCATATCTTAATCCTTTGCCACTATAATCGGTTTTTTTATTTAAGTCTTCTAATAATGTAGATCCTTCTACATAATAATGTGGTGTATCAGAGCCTTTTTCATAAACTGCATATCCATACATACCATTAGAAGTTTTAGTTACTACTATTCTTTCTCCTTCATCATTAACAAAGTCTCTGATAACTTCTCCTTCTAATATTCTTTTTTCCATTTCATCTGCATATTGTTGCATCATATCTACATATTCTTCTGGTACTGTTTTTTCGTTATTTTTTTCCATTATATTCATCTCCCTTATTAGGTAATTCTATACTTCCAATATTTTCAAAACCAATATCACGCATAGAATTTATTCTAATTGGTAATTTTGATACCATCCCATTTATGTTATTTTGATTAATAGTTAATTTGTAAAATTCTTCATCATTATTTTGATTACTATGTTGATATAAGGTTATTAAACTTTTTTGGATCTCTGTTCCAATATTTTCAGCGCCTTCAATTTTTGCTCCTTGGCACATAGAATGCATGATATATATTTTTTGGATTAATTCTAGTGCATCTACTCCAGAATTAAGATTGTTAATACCATCTAATATATTTTGAGGGTTTCCACTGCAATAAATAGAAATCAAATTGTCTTGGCCTAATATTAATGATAGTTGTTTGGCAATGTTGGTTTCAAATACATAAGCATCTGATTTTATTCCCATTAAATCATCGGTAATCATTTGTGTTATACCTTCATTAAGCACTACAAAAAAGGAATTTTGTCCTTGTGAAGTTCTTATATTAATACCTTCATAAACTGTATTATCTAAAGCTACATTAGATGTACACATATGAATGTATTCATGAAGAAATGTATTAATGATAGTATCTTCATTAAATTCGCTTTCATCTAATTGTGATAGTAAATTTTCATCTAATTCTGTTAATATTTTTATGGTATTATCTTTAGCATAATATATTCCAGTATATCCATGTTGTAAAAATTCTTTTTGTGTAATTTCTTCTACTTTTAAAGTTTCTACATTGTTTTCATTGATTTTCATAGTTGGATACTTATTTTTTAATAACTCATGAAAATAATTTATACCTAAAGTAGTATTGTATTTTTTATTAATAATATCATTTATATTTTTCAACTTATACCTCCTTATGTTAAGAGTAACACAAATAATGTAAATTTATATTTTTTTTATAAGAAAAGTATTCAGTTTACGTAAAAAAAACTAATAAAAATCATCATTTTTTAGCTTTGATATTTTTATTAGTTTTATATTAAATATATATTTATTTTGTTAGATCTTATTCGATTGATAATTTTAATAAATTTATTACTGGGCGAACACCATAGTAATCATTATCTTTATGCCCATCATGGCGTAACCATCCATAATTATCAACTGCCCACTCATAGGAGAAATTGTAAGATGTCATAGTATAATATCCATTATAAACCTTGCCATTATTTTCTCCAAAATTTTTATATGCCCATGTTGGTGTGTTATCAGTACTATGATAATCCCCATCATTATCTGTAATTTCAAAAAATAAATTATTGATTAACTCTTCTTTAGATATCAATCTTATCTTATAATTATCAATATCTTTGAGTTTTTCTTGATTAAGAAAATTGCTCATATAATAGGTTAGTGCATCTTTTATTTTACTGTTATCATAATCAGTGTTGCTCCAATCATATATAAATCTAACAGTATTATAGCCTTGACCAGGAGTATAGCTCCCTAACTCTGCGTTTGTTAGTACCGTTTCTTTCATTAGGGTTACATAATCTTCCTCTGAAGATGAATCTTTTATTACTCTCCAATTACTTCCAGCCAACTCAATTGTATCTCCTACCGAATATTCATCATATACTACTACTTGTCCTAAGTCTTGTTGGTAATCCATTTGTATTGTTATATCATTATTATCAAGTGCTGGTTGTGAAGTTATATTAGAATCATATTCTATTTTGACTGTTAGATATTTCTTTTCTCCATTCTTTGCGATTGTGTCTGCCTTTTTTAATCCACTTGTGGTATATATTATTGCTGGATTATTATCTGTTATTACATTTATGTTTGATATTACGGCATCGAGTGTTCCACTATTGGTTACTTCTATATCATATACTACATAATCTCCTGGTTGGGTGAAGCCTATATCAAAGTTTGCGGTTGTTGCTGTATAACTTTTGCCTTTTTCGGTTACTCCTCCATTTATTTCTTTCTGTGTTATATTAGTTATTTCTACTCTCCATGTTGAGTCAATACTTGCAGATCCATTAATCGTTAATTCTTGAGCTAGTAAGGCATAGCCTATGGCCATGACTATTAACAATATAGAAAGTACTGTTATAATTATTTTTTTATTATTTTTCATATCTATTCTCCTTCTATTTTATCTATAATAATTATAAAAGATTTCTTAATAGATATCAATCAAAGATATAATTTAATTATCTTTTTACATAAATTAATTTATATAAAAAGAGATGAATTATTTCATCTCTATTATAGATAATATTTTATCTTCATGAACAAGTACTATATTTTTTTCTTTTACATAGCCAAGATCTTTTTTATAATCAAATGTAATGTGTACTTTATAGGCTTTCGAATCCTTTATATTCTTATATGATACTTTTGTTGTTTCTAATTTTACTTCATTTATTTTATTTACTTCTGGTAGTTCTTGTTTTCTATCTCCATATACATTACTTTCTATATATTTGTACATTGTATCTTTTGCTTTTAATTTAAAATTTTCTAAAGCATCTTTATGAACAAAATCAATTCCACCAATATCGTCATTTGTTCTTTTGTTTTCTAATGTGAAGAAATCAATAATAAATAGTTTAGAAATGCTCTCTGCATACTTTTCTTCATCTATTTTTTCATTTTCAAGATTCTTTTTTAATTCTTCAAATATTTCTTTATATAATTTTGAATCATTATCATGAAGTTTATAGCCATATCCTTTTATAGAATCTACAACTTTAGCTTCTTGAGTCTTTTTCTTTGTATGATTGTTTTTATATACAAAGAATATTATACATAACACAGTTAGTATTACAATTAATAATATAAAGATTTTTAATTTCTTATTCATTTATTTATTGGCCCCTTCTATTAATTCTTTTTCATTGGTCTTTTCATCATGATCTTCTTTTAATAAATTATAAACTATTATGTTGTTAGAAACTGCCAGTAGTTTTTCTGCATATTCAGTATGTTCTTTTATATATTCTTCTGTAATAACTGATTCTTTTAATACTTTGTACTCTCCTTTTTGAGCATTATAATATACTTTATTAGTGACCCAGTTACCTGTAGGGAATATTACAATATTATCTCCTTTGATATTGAATATGTCATGACCTAGTGCATATTTATTTGAAAAACCAAACATATTCCCAAGTGTTGGTAGTGCATCATACATTCCCATAACATCGCTTATTTTCTTTTTGTTTTTACTGTTTTTTGACCAGATTATAAATGGTACACGTCTATTAATTTCGTATTGATAATCATCCATTGGTTGATAGTCCTTATCATCAACAGGCAATGTTTGATCTGTTTCTTTATTGTAATTGTAAAATCTTAAATAATCTTCTCTTGGAAGTCTAGCATCATGATCTCCGTATAAGGCAATAACTGTATCATTTAATATACCTTTCTTATCTAATTCTTCTAAGAATTCTCCTAATGCTTCATCAGCATAATGAGCAGATTGGAAATAATAACCCAATTTAGTTCCTTCCATATATGGATATGTTTTCGTTTCTTTTTTATTAGTAAGTTTATTTTCTTCTTCTACTTGTAGGGTAACGTCAAAATCACTATATCCTTTACCATCTGTATTAAATGGAGTATGATTGGTAAGAGTAATTATAGTTCCATAAAATTTATCGTGTTTAGAATGAATTTTTTCTATTTTTTCAACAGATTGTCTTAAGAATGACTTGTCAGTAATTCCAAGTCCAAGTACTTCATCTATATCATAATCTGCTTTGGCAATTAAATCATCATATCCTAAATTTTTATGCATTACACGTCTGTTCCAATAATCAGCATTATTACCATGCATAGCGAATGTATAATAACCTTTTTCTTTTAATAATGCAGGAGTTGCGATATATGTTCTATCAAAATAGCTACCAAAAGCTGTACCTGTGTTCGCAGGCATTAATGATGTATTAAATGTAAATTCTGTATCACTACTAGTTCCTACACTAACTTGTGAATAGTAATTATCAAAATATAAACCATTTTGTGCCAATTTATTGATATTTGGTGTTACTTCTTTTCCATTGATTTTTAAACCAATAAGAAAGTTTTGAATACTTTCAGCATGTATTACTATTAAATTTTTACCTTCATATATACCGGTATATTTGTTAGTTTTTTCCTTCTTTTTATCTTTGAAGTATTCATTAAAGTTTTTGACAGCTTCATCATATCCAAATAACGATGTAAGTTTTGGTTCAATACTTTTTATTAAATCATTAATGTGGTATACATATATACCATATTTCATAACTATGTATTCTCTATTCCATTGTTTTGTTAATCTTCCAATATCGGTAGCGGTTAATGTGGTTAAAAACAATATTAAACATACCATTCCAAAAGCTGCTGTCTTTAGAGCTTTTTTCTTATTCTTTTTACCATTTTTTCTAATTAATTGTTTTTTGATCATTTTAATAAAAATAAATATTAAAATAAGTGGTATTAATATATATACAAAATCTTTTATTTGTAATACATTTTCTACTACCGCATCTCCTACTTGTACTATAAATTTAGTTGTTGTAAGTAATGATATTGATGAAAATGATGTATAGAATGTGTAATATGCTGAATTAATCACACAAATAGTTGTAAATAAAATAGATATAATAATCCAATATATACACCTTTTTCTTTCTTTCATCAAGTACCCAATAGATCCAACTAAAACTATTACAGATAAATCAGCTAAAATAGGTGATATAGAAAATACATTTTCTACACTTTTTATAGTAAAACATCTAAGTAACCATGCATTTAATACGTTTAAAAATACAAATAAACAAAAAAATGGATTATTAGAAATGTAATTTCCTATTCTTTTGATGATTGCTAGGAGTTTTCCTATAGGATTTTCTTTAACTTCTATTAAGAATTTTTTTATATTTTTTATATATTTATTTTTTTTCTTTTTCATAGTAAAACCTCACTGCGCTAATTATATCACTTTTATTTATTTATTTCAATCCTTTGAAATCATTACAATTTTTAATGATTTTTTATATTTTATTTGTTATAATAATGTCTATATTTATTGTATTGGGTGATAATTTATGGATGCAGTATTGAATGAAAAAAAATTAACTATAGTTGATGAAGTTCTGGATGATATGAGAGAGTCTTATCAGACTTTTAGTAATTGGCGATCTTATTGGACTGAAACATATAAAAATTGTGTATTAACAGATGAGTGTTTTAGATTATCTGACGAAGATTTTACATCTTTAAGTTTGGAATGTAATAAAATTAATAGAAATGACGCCACTAATAAATCTTGTGATAAAGCGTTAAAAGTCATTTGGTTTGATGAATCTCATAGATATGGCTGTGGAGTTGGTACTATTTGTTGGGATAACATTAGGACAAAAAGGTCTATTAGACATATGTCTTTTAATAGCGATGGTACTATAACCATCCAAAAAAAATTATACCAACCAATTCATGATGTTCTTTACCATCAACATCTTTATCATTCCGGAATAGAATATGAAGCAGAGTACAACGTGAATTTTAATAATTTTCATATTTCAACTAAGGTTGTTAACAAAGGAAGAACTATAGACAATTTGGAAATTATTGTACAGGACGGTGTAATAATTAAAAAAATAAATGGTATTGAATTAATTGAAGATTTACATACTCATTTAAAGTATATAAATATAAGGCAACCATATGTTAAAGAAAATAAAAATAGTAATGCTGATGTAGAATTTAAAGCAACTATAGATAGTGATTCTAAATTAGAAAGTGGTAGCTTAATTATTAATACTCATAAAGGAAATGGTAAAGTTAATGGAAGCTATAGAATGATTGCTAGTAAAGAAAATGGTGTTTCTGCTAGATTTATTTCTAGAAATGGTAAAACAATTGATTTACGTGATAATCTATTACTGCTTGGCCAAAATAATAGCTTAAGATTAAATGCTTCTAATCAGTCTAGCGCTATTGTTAATAGTTTTTCTAATTCTACTAGAGATATATTATGTGATAATATGGAAAGTAAATTTATTAAGTTTGATGCATCCTTATTTAGTACAGAAGCAATAAGAGAAGCAGATGATAAGTTAACTAATACCTTACGTAGAATAATATGTGAATTACCTTGTTCTGGTCTAATCAATAGAATAAGCAATTATTTATTAATAAACAATACTAATTATCAACAAGAGTCTAATAAAGTGTTGCGGCTATCTGAAAAAAAATCTACAAATTAGTAGATTTTTCTTTATTTGTATCTAAATTATATCTAGTTACATTTAATGACATACCTAAAACAAATACATAAGCTAGTATATATATCCATAGCAATAGTACTATGATATTAGATAAACTACCATAGAAGCTATCATAATGAGCAAATTGCTCTACATATACGGAATATATTCTTGTGGCGATTATCCAAGTAATACTAGTAAACATTGCACCATAAGTTACATGTTTACTTTTTATTTTTTTGTCTGGTGCCATAATATATAGAATCTTTATAGATACATAAATTAATATGAATGAAAATGGATATTTTAAGAATGCATATACTATATAAATAATATCATATATTTTTTGACCATTATCAAATGTTGATATTAAATGAATGATTTTATCCCCAAATAGTAATACTATAACCATAAAGATTAATGTAATTATTAGACTTAGCATCATGATTAGAGCTTTAATTCTTCTTTTTATGTAACTTTTTGGTTTTATTTTATAAATGTGATTAGATGCAATAATCATAGAATCAGTACCATTTGATGAAAGTATCAGTGAAGAAACTAAAAATATTATTACTTGTATACTAACATGATCTTCTGTTGATATTTGTAAAATAAGCGAATTAACAGCACTTGGAAGATGTATAGAAAAGCTACTATCAATGATACTTCTTGGTATATGAATAATATTAATAATACTTCCTAAAAGTGCTAATAATGGTATTAACATTAATACAAAGTAAAAAGCCAGTTGACCTGGTAAAATTTGCATTTCTGGCTTTTCTATATTTTTTATTAAATAATGAGCAAAAGTTTGTAATCTTTTTTTCACATTATCACCAATCTTTACTTATATTCTTCTTTATCTGTTCTCATTTCTAATGTTGCTTCATTAATAGCATCATCTATAGTTTTAATGTCATCAGTAATCATACTAAATCCAAGAGCTGCACCAAATCCATATGGTAATTTTTTTAATTCTTTTTTTAACTTTTTAGTGTATGTTGCAATTTGTTGTTCACTATATCCCACTAAGTAAATTAAAAATTCATTACCATCTGTCCTAATTATTTCACTATTTTCTAATTGTGTATTTACTAATGTACTGGCAGCTTTTACTATTAACGAATCTCCAGCTTCATGTCCATAATTATCATTTACATAATTAACATTATTTAAATCAATTACTACTACAGATTGTGGATAAGTTTTGGCTTCATTCCATGTTTGTATATTTAAGTTAAGATAGTTTCTATTTTTTAAAGAAGTCAACATATCCGTATATTTTCTTCTTTCTTCTTTTTTGATAATTTTTACTTTCTTTTTGTTCTTTAATATGAAGTATAAAGCTACTATTATGATAATAGGTACAAATATGATGATTAATACAATGATATATAATTGACCAAAAGTAGTCCTATCTAATATAGATACATTCATACTATTAATTCCATTGTTACGATATTTATAGTATGAATTACTATTGATAACATAATTAAATAGATCATAGAAATTATCATTATCTTTCTTAATCATAAATGTATATTCATTAGTCATAAAATCTTGATATAAAACTTCATAATCTTTAAATTTATTACTTTTATATATATTGTATACTTCTTTATCAATAACAATTATATCTTGTTTAGCTTTTTTAATAAGTTCATCTACATTTTTATATTCTTTAATAATTGCTTTAGAATTATCTTTAAAATAGCTATGTAATGTAGTGTCCTCAATCATGGCAATTTGTTCATTTTTTAATGCTTCAAATGAATTTACTATATGATTATCTTTTACTTTACCAAGCACCACATATTCTTCAATAAATGGGGACATAGTAGCAACATAATCCTTGTTTTCATAATCAAAGTAACCGAAATACATATCAATTTCTTCTTCATCGATAGCTTTCTTTAATTCTTTTAAATTTTTATATTTTTTAAAAGTAATATCAATACCTGTTAGGCGTTGCATCCTACTAATGTATTCACCGCTTATTCCAACTAGTTTTTTATCTAAAATAGCTTCATATGGATAGTTATCTACATATCCATAAACATAAGTTTTTGATAAAAGATCTGATTTTACTTTGTCATTGATATTATTAGCACTTATATAATAATTTAAATATTTACTATTATATTCTTTAACATATTTTTTCTTTTTCCAATTATTATAATACTTTTTAATAATTTCATTTAGTTTTTCATTATCATTACTTAGTGTTAAAACAATAGTGTTTTTCATTTCAGTCATTACATAATTGATATAATATTTATCTTTGGTAATAGTCTTATCTAAATACATTATATTTGGTATTAAGACCATATGTACTTGCTTTTTATCAAGAGCATCAAACATTTTGTCAACATCATCAAATGTTTTATAAGTAATATTATTAGCGTTTTTCAAATAATAACTAGCTTCTCCAACATCGTTTTTGAAAACTCCTACTACCATACCTTGTAATTCATTTATATGATTAAATTTCTTGTTATTAAGACTCACAATTATATAATTATCTTCATTAAGAACTAAGTCCTTATCTGTTTTTTTGTCATCACCTTTTAATATTCTAAATCTATAACCATTAGTATTAGGCTTACTTTCTTTTAAATATGGAATAATATTAAATTCTAGATTAGTAGCATTTTCTAATGAATCTATAAAACTATAAAATACTCCAGAATTTTCTCCATATACGGGATAATTATTTATAAGTTCAAAGTCTACAAGTTGAGAAGAATTTTTTGCTAACCATTTTTTTTCTACTGCTGTAAATGAATTAGAATCTTCATTATTAAAATACATATATAAAACAATAAATACTATTAAAGCAATTAATATAGGAATAGCTATGAATACTTTTTTATTTAGTCTCACTAGTTGTCACCTTCCTATCTTTACTCCATGATAAACTTTTTTCCTTATGATGTTTGTATCCTACAATTGGGAAATTATTTTGTTTTGTATCTTTCTTTTTAATAAATACTTGAAAATCATAAAAGGCTACTTCTTCTTTACTAAACTCATCTATTACTTTAGAGCCAATACTTTTTGCTTCTTTTTGACTAGTTTTATCTTTTACTGTAATTATTACATTTATTATTTTTCCAGATAAATTGGTTGAAACATCATCTACCATTTCCTCTTTTTTTAATTTTTTTTCTAACTCTTCATATTTACTTTCTTCTATTTTGACATCTTCTATTCCATTTAATCTATCACCATAAACAGGCTGTCCAGAGTTAGGAAAGAAAATATTTTTAAGAATGGCTAATCCTATTACTAAAATAACAAATAAAGTTATAACTAAGATTGTAAACTTGTTTTTCTTAATAAATTTCATATTTCACGCTCCATTATCATAATTATACAACATGATTTTTATTTAATCAATTTGTTAATTATTTATTTAACTCTTCCATTAATATTTTATTTACTGTAACTGGATTGGCATTACCTTTGGTTTCTTTCATTACTTGTCCAATAAAGAATTTTGATAAACGTTCGTTACCCGATTTATATTCTTCCACTTTATCAGCATTTTCTTTTAAGATGTTCTTAATAATTTTTTCCACTTCTTCTGTGGATAATTCATTTTGTTTATATTTATTAATAATATCTTCAGTTTTATCAGTACTTTCTAATAATTCAATCAACATTTCTTTTACTTGTTTATTAGTTATTTCTTTGTTATCTAGTTTATCAGCAATAATCTTTAATCTTTCTATATCTAAGTTTGTATCAAATATTCTTTTACCTGTTTTATTTAAATATGCTGAAATATCACCAAGTAATAAGTTTGAAGCAATAACTAAATTAGAGGTAATAGGAAAATCTAATAAATAGTCACTTATGTCTTTGTTAGATATAATTTTTTCTTGATTAACAGGGTTAATTCCAGCTTTTTTATAAATATCTCTTCTAGTATTTGGAGATATAGGTAGTTCTTCTTCTGCCTTTTTTATATCTTCATCAGTAAGTACTAATTTAGGAATATCTGGTTCTGGAAAATACCTATAGTCATTTCCTGTTTCTTTTACACGCATTAATATAGTCTTTCCAAGAGATTCATCAAATCTTCTTGTTTCATCTTGGATTATTCCACCTTGTTCAATTATTTCTATTTGTCTAGCTGATTCGGCTGTAATAGCTCGTCCAACATTACTGATTGATCCAATATTTTTTGTTTCAGTTCTAGTACCTAAAGTTTCAGTTTTACTAACTGAGACATTAACATCACATCTCATACTTCCTTCTTCTATTTTACAATCGGAAACATCTGCATATACTAATAATTCTCTTAATCTATCAAGATAAGCCATTGCTTCTTCTGGGCTTTGCATATCTGCTTCACTAACTATTTCTATTAAAGGAACGCCTGTTCTATTAAAATCAAGTAAACTTTTATTATTATGATGAATACTTTTACATGTATCTTCTTCTATATGAATGTCATGAATTCTAATTTTCTTTTTGGTGTCATTTACATCGATTTCAACATATCCATTTACACCAATTGGACTTCTAGCTTGAGTGATTTGATATCCTTTTGGAAGATCTGGATAAAAGTAGTTTTTTCTATCAAAAAACATTTCTTTATTAATAGTACAATTAAGTGCTAAAGCAGCTTTTAAAGCTAATTCTACTGCACCTCTATTTATTGTTGGTAGTACCCCTGGATAAGCAAAATCGACTAAATTAATATTAATATTAGCATTATTACCATAGTCATTAATGGAATCTGAAAACATTTTTGTTTTAGTTTTTAATTCACAGTGTACTTCAATACCAATAGTTGTTTTATAATTATTCATGATTCCTCCTTCTAGGATCTAATTCAAGATCTAATTTTTCTTCTATAAATGATCCTAATTTGTAAATATTAGCTTCATCGAATTTACGAGATATAATTTGCATTCCTATAGGCATATGATTATCATCAAAGCCAACTGGAATATTTAATCCTGGAAGACCTGCCATATTAACTGGTATTACTAATACGTCATCCATGAATGTTTTAACTACATCATCAAGAGATTCATCTAGACCATAAGCTGTAGTTGTAGTGGTTGGTCCAATTATTAAATCATATTTTTTGAAAGTTTCATCAAAACTATCACTCATAGCTTTTCTAATAGAAAGTGCCTTTGTATAATAAATTTTAGCGTTTTCTCCACTTAATAAGTATGACCCAACCATAATTCTTCTCTTAACTTCCTTACCAAATCCTTCACTTCTGGTTTTAGTATACATTTCTTCTAAATTTTTAGCATCTTTATAATTATATCCAAATTTTATGCCATCAAATCTAGCTAAATTACTACTTGCTTCTCCCATAGCAATTATTTGATATAAAGTAACAGCATTTTCTAGATAATCAATATCTACATATTCTACAGTTGCACCATTATCTTTTAAAATTTTAATTACATCATTTATTTTCTCTATTATTGTTTTATCTACTATATCGCTTACAAAATAATTAGGAACAGCTATTTTCATACCTTTAATACTTTTTCCAATCAGTCTAGTAAAATCTTCATCTTCTTTATCACTACTTGTTAAATCATTATCATCTTTTCCTACTAATATATTTAAAAGTTCAGCATTTTCTAATACATTTCTACTCATTGGACCTATTTGATCTAGGCTAGATGCAAAGGCAATAAGACCAAATCTAGATATTCTTCCATATGTTGGTTTCATACCAACTATTCCATTATAACTTGCGGGTTGACGAATAGATCCTCCTGTATCGCTTCCTAAAGCTAATGGGATAGTACGTGATGCTACTACTGAGGCACTTCCTCCAGATGACCCACCGGCTATTTTGGTATTATCCCAAGCATTTTTTGGTGCTTTGAAAAAGCTTGTTCTACTAGTAGAACCCATTGCGAATTCATCCATATTGGTCTTACCAATTATAATCATATTCTTTTCTTTAATTTTATTAATTACTGTTGCATCATAAATTGGTACATAGTTTTCTAACATTTTAGATGCACAAGTAGTTCTTAAATCTTTAGTTGAAATATTATCTTTAATAGCAATTGGAATACC
>JAEEGL012116900.1_pt1 | contig 14265 bp, 5 predicted proteins | sample 9134231 | NCBI WGS metagenome assembly JAEEGL01 (sample SAMN16246548, study PRJNA631951) | gut metagenome | biome: gut microbiome; feature: rumen; material: fiber-attached | host: Bos | place: Iran: Karaj | collected 2018-10 | reverse complement strand
TTAACGTTGTAGTTCTCGCTGTCGAGAGCATGCCAGGTAAGTGTCTGCTTCACTGTGGTGACCTTGGGCTCCACGGGCTCCTGTCCGAAGCCGCGGCCAAAGCCGGGAGCCACCTCTGTCTTCTGGTAGACAGCTTTTACCTTCTGGCCGTCCTTCGGTACGATGGTCTGTTGACCCTTGAAATACTCGGTGGCAAAGTTCTCACGCAGATAGCTGTCGGTGAAGACGGTGTTGCCGCTGTTGGGCTTGTCGATGGGCTCGAGGATGAGCCAGCGACGGATGAATCCGTCCTCATCAGGCTGTGCCGACGGTGTGGTGACAGCCGAGAAGTACTTGGGACGGTTCTTGAACTGTATCCAGTCCACGTCGACACCTGCATCGCCCTCAACAGTGATGACGAGGTCGGAGACGCCCTGTGGAGTGTACTCCAGCGGAGCGGTAAGCGTGAGCCACTGGTTGCTGAAGTCGCGACGGAACATAGCAGGAGCACCAGCGGGAGACTCAGGCTTGACTGTCATCTCGATCTTTGCAAGTACCTTACCCGTGGCGGTCTTCTCACGGATAAAGAACTGGGTATTACCTGTAGCCTTGGCGCTGACGAGCAGATAAGCATCGGCGAGTTTGCTGAAGTCGATGCCCTCATACTTTATCCAGCTACCCTTCGCAGGCAGGGAGGCCTGATAGCTACGGAAGGTGTTAATGGTATCGACAAGTTGTGTGGTCACATCAGCAGAAGCGCTGCTGTAACGGTCGATCTCAATACGCTCCAAGGCGTCGTTAACACCTACGCCACGCAGGGTTTCCTTCACTTCCTGGATGGTACCGTCAGCATTGAAGAACAGTTTCTCTATGCAGACCGAACGGCGCTTGTCGTCACGAGGAGAGAAATCATTACGATGATAGAACAGATACCACTGACCTTTGTAGTTCACGATACTGTGGTGGTTGGTCCAACAGCCGTTGGGATGCTCGGCCATGATCAGGCCCTTGTACTCATAAGGACCCATCGGATTCTTACTCATGGCATAACCGAGGACTTCAGTATTCTCACGGACATACGGATATGTCAGGTAGTAGTTGCCATTGTACTCGAAGGCGAAGGGGCCTTCAGCCTGACGATTAGGTAGGTCCTTGAGACAGTTGACACCAGTCATCTCCATCTCACGGTCACGCCACTTCACTTTCTCCTTCGGCGTATCGTCGGCAATTTCCTTCATGTTGTCCTTGAGTTTGGCACAACGACCCGCACCCCAGAAGATGTAAGCGTTACCATCGGACGCCAAGAGCACACAGGGGTCGATGCCGTTGATGCCCTTGATGGGTTCCGGTTCTGGAATGAACGGTCCCTCGGGACTATCGGCAATAGCCACACCAACACCAAAGCCAAAGCCCTTTCCTTCAGCAGGAGCTGCCGGGAAATAGAAATAGTACTTGCCATTACGCTCGACACAATCGGGTGCCCACATCGAATAGGAGTTGGGACGCACCCAAGGTACTTTGTTTTGGGTGACAATCACACCGTGGTCTGTCCAGTCGGTGAGATTCTCGGATGAGAAAACATGGTAGTCCTCCATGCAGAACCAGTCCTGTCGCTGTCCGACGGGAGGCTTGATGTCGTGCGAGGGGTAGAGGTACACCTTATTATTAAACACACGCGCGGTGGGGTCAGCCGAGAACTGGTCGCGGATGACGGGGTTTTGGGCAGACACGAGGAGTGGCACACCCAAGAGCAATGAAATAAAAATCTTCTTCATCTTATGATTAAGTTATCTTTAAGAATTTAAGTTTTTGAGTTGCAAATATAGTATTTTCTCGTTAATCCGCCAAAAGAATTCGATAGATGAAATGTCTGATGTAACATTTCGTAAAGTTTCTGTTATAAAATGACAACCTTACAAGAACTAAACTATAAGAAAAAAGTCGTACCTTTGTACCCAAAAATAATATTAGAAATATGAGACGACTGATTACCTTACTTCTCGCCTGCGCTGCCATGACGGCTCAGGGACAGACATCGACCGTTTGCAATGCTGACGGTACCGTCACCTTCCAGTACAAGAACGACCAGGCCAAAGAGGTGCTGGTCGATGTGCAGTTTGCAGGGCGTAACGCTATGCAACGTAACGAACAGGGTCTTTGGACCGTTACCCTTGGTCCTGTAGCCCCCGACATGTATCCCTACTGCTTCATCGTCGACGGTGTGAGCGTGATGGATCCTGAGAATCCGCAGTATTTCCCCAACGAAGGCTTCAAGAACAGTCTGCTGGAGATCCCTGGCAAGGACGGACTTCCCCACGACATCAAGAACGTGCCCCACGGACAGCTGGAGTACATCCATTATTACTCGAAGAGTCTGGGTGCCACAAACCAGGCAATAGTCTATCTACCTCCGAAGTACAAGGAGAACAAGGACAAGAGATATCCAGTGTTCTATCTGATTAGTGGGACCACGGATACCGAGGAGGTGTATTATAAGGTAGGTCGAGTGAACTATATCCTCGACAACCTGCTTGCAGAGGGCAAGGCCGAGGAGATGATTGTGGTATTACCTTATGGCAATCCCACCAAACTGCTTCCTGCCCAGCCAGGCACGGGTGGTATGGGTGGCATGTTCCGTGACGTGTTCAGCCTCGATCTGAACGAAGACCTGATGCCTTATGTGGAAAGCCACTACCGTACCATCAACGATGCCGACCATCGTGCCATCGGTGGTTTCTCTCGTGGTGGTAATCAGGGACTGGCCAATGGTTTGAGTCATCTCGACAAGTTCGCCTATCTATGCAGCTACAGCTCGTTCACCTCGACCACATTACCAAATGTCTACGACAACGCAACCGATACTAACAGTAAAATCCGTTTGTTCTGGCTCGGAGTGGGCACTGACGATTTCCTTTATGGCAACGCCCGTGACTATATGGAGTTCTTAGACAAAAAAGGCATCCGCAGTGTAAAGGAGTTCACCCACGACAAGTTCGGTCATACCTGGATGAACGCCAAATACTTCCTCACGAAGACACTGCCCCTGCTGTTCCGTCCCGAAGCTGCTGAGCAGGCCATGAAGAACGGACAACCCGCCCCCGAGGCCACTGGCAAGGAGCAGCAGTTCACACCTGGTGTGATGGCCCGTCTCTTCCCCCGTCCCATTCTCTCGCCTGAATACAAGTACGACAGTGTCATCTTCCGTATGAAGGCCCCTGACGCCAAGGAGGTGAAGCTGGCTGGCGAAATCTTCGGCAAGCCCATCTCCATGGAGCGCGACAGCGATGGCGTGTGGAGCAAGGAGATCGACGAGCACGTCTATGAGGCCTTCACCTATTACTTCCTCGTGGACGGCACTTCTGTGGCAGATCCGCAGAACATGTACCTCGCCCCCTCGAAAGGCTTCAAGCCCAGCATCTGCGACAATCCAGCCAACGCTTATCACTATGCCAATATGGCCGACAATATCGAGCATGGTGTAGTGAGCTACGACCTGAACAAACAGGTAGGCCGTTATCGTCCTGCTCAGGGTGAGCCGCAGTTCTGTATCCAGCTCGTTCCCGGCAAGGACGACACCATCGAGAGTTGGTTTAAGATCGGTGGTGCAGACGTGATGGCCGACAAACTCATCGGTCTGAAGAAACTGCCGCCGTTCTGCATCATGACAGGCTGTGACGGACAAGACGGCTGTTGTAAGGACAAGTCTTGCGACAAGAAAACCTATACACTGAAGGCAGATGACTATCCCAACTGGCCTGAGCGTCGCCATGCCCTCGAGTCAATTCTCGACTCCCTGATGCTGCAGGCTGCAGTGAAGGGTGAAATCAGCATGAACCTGCCCCTCTTCCAGACGAAATATACGGCCGATCCCTCACCGCTCGTGGTGGGCGACCGTCTGTTCCTCTTTACTTCCCACGACGCTTCGCCGGAGGACATCCCCGACCTGAATGAGAAGAGTTCTGCTGGCTTCTTCATGTACGACTGGCTATTGTGGTCAACCACCGATATGGTGAACTGGACAGAACACGGAGCCGTTGCCTCGCTGAAGGACTTCTCCTGGCGCTCTCGTGAGAACGGTGGCTGGGCCATACAGACAGTAGAGCGTAATGGCAAGTACTACCTCTATGCCCCACTCCACGGCCATGGCATTGGTGTCCTCGTGGCCGACTCCCCTTACGGCCCTTTTCATGATCCCCTCGGTAAGCCGTTGGTATGGGACCAGAGCAACTGGTTCGACATCGACCCCTCCGTTTATACCGACGACGACGGACAGGCCTGGCTCTACTGGGGGAATCCGCACACGTTCTATGCCCCTCTCGGCAACGATATGATCTCGTTGAAGGGCGACGTTGTAAAGCTACCGCATATCAAACACTATCAGGAGGGTCCTTGGTTCTATAAGAGAAATGGTCATTACTACTGTGCCTTCGCCTCTACGTGTTGTCCTGAGGCCCTGGGCTATGCCATGAGCGAATCGCCTACGGGTCCCTGGGAGTGGAAGAACTACATCATGCGCCCCACACTGCGCGACCGTGGCAACCACCCCGGCATCTGCGACTTCAAGGGTCACTCGTATATCTTCGGACAGAACTACGACCTGATGCACTTAGACACGTTCACCCATCACGAGCGTCGCAGCGTGTCTGCCGCAGAGATTACCTATAATACCGACGGCACCATCCAGGAAGTACCATATTGGCTCGACCAGGAACCCTTAAAACAACTTTCGTGGCTCAATCCCTATGAGCGTGTAGAGGCAGAGACGATGGCATGGGGTTATGGCTTGAAGTCGGCCAAGATGGGCATCCCCAATACAGGTGTCGTAGCCGATATGCCTATTTCGACAGGTAAGATGAACATGTATATCTACGACATCAATGACGGAGAGCTCATCAAACTTCGTGGTGTGGACTTTGGTAATCAGGGTGCCACACGCTTCAGCATCACGGCTGCCTCTACTGGTACTTGTACCATCACCCTGCGCCTTGACAGTCAGGATGGTCCCGTTATCGGCACGGCCGTCATCCCACGCACAGGATCTGCAGAGAAATATCGCACCTTCAGTACGAAGGTCAGTAACGCCTCTGGCGTCCACGACCTATATCTCTGCTTCAGCAACACTTCTGGCGACACCCACCTCGACTGGTGGCAGTTCAAATGATAACCAAATACAAAACAAAGATGAAATACTACTTTCTTAAGGGACTTAAACTGATTTGCATAACAATACTGTTTGCAAGTTGTAATTCCGCTGTCGATATCGAGCAGCAGGTTGACGAACTCTACAGCAAGATGTCGCAGGAAGAGCGTATCGCCCAGCTGAAGAGTATGTATATGGACGAGCTATTCAACGATGAAGGACAGCTCGACACGGCCAAATGCCGTGAACTCATCCCCTATGGCATCGGCCACTTTTCTCAGTTCTGCATGCAGCAGCCTCGTAATCCCAACGAGTTGCGCGACCGTGCCATTGCCATCCAGGACTGGCTGCTGAACAATACCCCCAACGGCATCCCTGCACTCCTCCACGAAGAGGTCCTCTCGGGTGTCAACACCTTAGGTTCTGCTATCTATCCCCAGCAGATAGGACAGGCCTGTTCGTTCAATCCTGAATTAGCAGAATTGAAGACGTTACAGACGAGTACCACCCTGCGTAAGATAGGAGGCATCTTTGCCCTTTCGCCCATGGTCGACGTGTGTCGCAATCCCAGTTTCAACCGCTTGGAGGAGTCCTACGGTGAGGATGGTTATCTCTCAGCCGTCATGGGCACAGCCTTCGTGAAGGGACTGCAGCAGGGTAACCTGAAGAAAGGTGTGGGCGCCTGTTCGAAGCATTACTTGGGCTACGGCGGTGGTGGTGATGCTGACGAGAAGGAACTCATGGAAGAGATCCTGTTGCCTCATGAAACGATGATCCGCCTCACGGGTAGTGTTGCTGTGATGCCTGGCTATCACGACGTACATGGCATCAGGTGTGTGGCCAACAGTGAGATCCTTCAGGATATCCTTCGAGATCATGTAGGCTTTGACGGTATGGTGGTGAGCGACTATACGGCCATCGACCAGATACCGGGACTTGAAACTACAGTTGAAAAGGCGGCGGCGGCCATCAACAACGGCAACGATGTCGACTTCCCTCACGGTGCCAATTACAAATATCTGCAGGAGGCCATCGACAAAGGTTTGGTAAAGCCTGAGGTCCTGGAACGCGCGGTCAAGGATGTGCTCCGCATCAAGTTCCGCCTCGGACTCTTCGACAAGGATGCTTACCTCTATTCGAAGGAGGACATCAAACTCGACAGTCCTGAAGAGCGCCAGACAGCCTACGACATTGCTGCCCAGTCTGTCGTTCTTCTCGAAAACAATGGTGTCTTGCCGTTGAAAGATGTTAAGAACGTGCTCGTCACAGGACCTAACGCCAACACCGTTTGGGCCATGTGTGGCGACTATACCTATCCCGCCATGTCGTACTTCTGGAAGAAGGTGGAGGATGTGGCTGATCGTGACAACCCTCACATTGTCAAATTGCTGGAAGGTATGACAGCTAAGAAGCCTGAAGGTCTGAACCTGCTCTACTCCCGTGGTTGCGACTGGACGGAAGAGATCGAGACAAAATACGGAGAGCTGGGCGATGCTCGTGCTTGGGAGTATGAACTTCTGCATCGTAAGGTGGACTCTGGCGAAAAGACCGACAAGGCCGAGGCCCTGAAGATGGCCCAAGAGGCTGATGTCATCATTGCCGCTGTGGGTGAGAACGTGATGCTCTGTGGCGAGAACCGTGACCGTATGGGACTCCGCCTGCCTGGCAAACAGGAACAGTTTGTGGAAGAACTCATCAAGACAGGTAAGCCCGTAGTGCTCGTGATGTTTGGAGGTCGTGCACAGGTTATCTCAGGCATCGCAGAGAAATGTGCCGCTATCATCCAGGCATGGTATCCAGGCGAGGAAGGTGGTAATGCCGTGGCCGATATCCTCTATGGTAAGGTATCCCCCTCTGCCAAACTCTCCGTCAGCTATCCGAATACGGAAATCAACGAACCTATCTGCTATAACTATAGCACAGAGAAGGATGCCCGTGTTGCATGGCCTTTTGGCTACGGTCTGAGCTACACTACCTTCGAGTATCAGAACCTCCAGGCGACCAGCGAAGCACAGACCAGTGACGACCATGTGGAACTGACCTTCCAGATAAAGAACACAGGCAGTGTGAAAGCTGACGAGATCGCACAGATCTATCTTTCTCCGAAAGACAGTACCCTGCAGATCCGTCCCATCCAGTTGCAAGGCTTCGCCCGTATCTCTCTGGAACCTGGACAGACTAAGAACGTTACCACACGGATCGCACTTGATCAGTTCGGCTTCTATAGTCATGACAACGGTGTCCGTCAGTGGAACATCGAGCCAGGTACTTATATCGTCAAGGTTGGCGCATCGTCGGCCGACATCCGTTTGCAGCAGGAGGTTATCCTGCGTGGCAAGGCTGTCAGCAAATCCATCCGCGACCGTTATTTCTCTGAAAGCATCGTTTCGAAATAAGTCATGAAGAGAACCCTCATCCTGTTGGCTGTCGCATGGACGAGCCTGTTATCTCTGCAGGCTGCTGAGCCAGCACTGAAACCCCGTCTCGTGGTCTGTACCGATATCGCCCCCGCCGATGTGGAGCCAGACGACATGGAGTCGATGGTGCGCCTCATGGCCTATGCCGACCGTTTCGAGATTGAGGCCATCATCACCACCGTAGGCTGGAACTGCGACCCCTACCCTACGGAATGGCGAGAATACCTCACCCGCGTCATCGAAGCCTATCGTCATGATGTGCCCAATCTGATGAAACGATCCCAACAGCAGACATTCCTTCCTATCGAGCAGGAGAACAGTCGTCAGCTGCTTGGCTACTGGCCCAGTGCCGACTATATTGCCTCCCGTGCCGTTATGGGTAGTCAACGGGGAGGCATCAAGGTCATTGGCGAGGGTAATGACTCGCCAGGAAGCGACTTGTTGATCCGTCTGGCCGACGAGGACGATCCCCGTCCTATCTATATTGCCGCCTGGGGTGGTGCCAACACCTTGGCACAGGCCATCTGGCGCATCCAGCAGAGTCGCTCTGACGAAGCACTGAAACAGTTCCTTAATAAGTTCCGTGTCTACACCATCACCGATCAGGATATGGCCTGGGCTAATCGCATGAACCGTGCCTACAGCTCCCACCAGTGGTTACGTCGCGACTTCGCAGACGATCTGCAGTTCATCTGGGACGAGGGCACGTGGCAGGAGCAGTGCGAACTCGGCAAACAGCACTGGTCTCAGCATGCCAGCCATATCCAGAGTCATGGTGCCTTGGGGCAGGAATACCCTACCTACAAATGGGGCGTCGAGGGCGACACACCCAGTTTCCTCTATCTGATGCCCCATGGCCTCAATGATCCCGAAGACCCATCGCAGGCTGGATGGGCAGGCTATCATGAACGTGGACTCTGTCCTGACTCGCTCACCATCGCCTGGACCAGTTGGCAGGAGCCCATACACACCATCACCATCGACTACAAACGGCGCTTCTATCCTGACGAGCTCAACGACTTCAAGGCTCGTATGCAGTGGGCTGCAGAAGGCACAGGCAACCATAACCCACAGGTCATCGTCAATGGAGACAACAGTCTCTCACCCCTCCACCTCTATGTCAACGAGGGCCAGACAATCCAGCTCGATGCCTCTGCCTCCACTGATGCCGATGGCGACGCCCTCACCTTCCTCTGGTGGCAACAACCTGAAATCGGAAAGGGATTTCTCACCCTCTCTCAGGCAGAAGCCCCCTCTATCACTGTTACCATCCCCACAGACGCCTGTGGCCAAACCTTCCACCTCATCTGTGAGGTCCACGACGCCAGTCCTTACCGTCTCGTCGCCTACCGCCGAGTCATCCTCACAATCGCATAAAGATAGAAACGCAGACTGACTTCGTCGGACAGGCTGCACCTCAGAAATACAAAGAAAAAATAACTACTTCTTTGGTTTTTCGTTCGATTTGCACTATCTTTGCATCGTAATTCAACAATCATTCATAATGAAAAGAACAGTTATTTCGATTTTCTTGCTGTGCATTGGTGTGATGATGATGGCACAGACACCTTTCGGAAAGGGACAACTTAAACTGACTAAGGTGGCCCGCAATGCCGTACGAATCCAGTATACGGAGGGGGCGAATTCACAATTAAGCGACCTGCCGGACTGGCTCTACGTGAAGCACGACGAAGTGGAGAGCCAGGATATCAGCACACAGATCGATGCACAGGGACAGACCCTTACCATCAACGACAAGAACGGAAAGCCTGTCTTCAAGGCCATCAGGCACGAACATGAGAATGGTGTGGCGACGCTGGCATTTGAATCGTCTGAGGATGAAATGCTGTTCGGACTCGGACAGTTCCAGGATGGCTACAGCAACGTGCGGGGCCTCTCCCGCAGGCTGACACAGGTAAACACTCAGATCTCGATCCCTATGCTGCTCTCGAACAAGGGCTACGGCATCCTGTGGAACAACTACGGCATGACGGAGTTCAATCCTTGTGGACAGAGTGTGAGAATGGAGAGGAGACAGGAGAGTGGGGACAGGAGTCAGGAGGTCGTGGATGTGACGAGTACCGAGGGTAATAAGAAAGAGGTACGCGAGCGGCATATCTTCGAGGCAACGATCGACATCGAGGAGGGTGGCAACTATGCCTTGCTACTCGACGTAGGTCAGAAGATGGCACGCCGTCATAACCTCTGCATCGACGGTGTGGAGGTGATAGACCATCAGAACCTCTGGTTGCCACCAACGACTTCGAAGATCGTGCTCTTGGATGAAGGGCGCCATACACTGACGGCAGAACTAACGAAAGACGACCAACCCACATTATATTATAATAAGGTGGAGGATGAGACCGTGTTCCGTTCTCCCGTCGCCACAGCTGTAGACTATACCGTCTTCATCGGCACTGCCGACGAGATCATCGCCACGTACAGAGAACTGACTGGCGAGTGTCCACTGATACCGAAGTGGGCACTGGGCTATATCCACTGTCGCGAGAGGTTCCACTCGTCGCAGGAGATCCTCGAGACCGCCAATAGGTTCAAGGCAGAACAGATGCCCGTAAGCATGATGGTGCAGGACTGGCAGTGGTGGGGCAAGTACGGCTGGAACGCGATGCAGTTTGACGAGGAGTTCTATCCTGACCCCAAGGCCCTCACAGACAGTCTGCACAAGATGGACATCCGGCTGATGCTCAGCGTGTGGTCGAAGATCGACAAGACGTCGGAGGTAGGCAAACAAATGGAGCGCGACGGCTATTACATCCCTGGCACAGACTGGATTGACTTCTTCAATCCCGATGCCGCTGCAGCCTATTGGAAGAACTTCAACGAACGACTGGTGCCCCTCGGCATCGACGCCTGGTGGCAGGACGCCACAGAGCCAGAGAATGATGACCTTGCGGGACGGCTCGTGAACAATGGCCGCTGGACGGGTGAACAGGTGAGAAACGTATATCCATTGCTTGTCAATAAAACGGTGTATGAGGGTCTTCAACATTCCTCATTCCTCATTTCTCATTCCTCATTCATTTTAACCCGTTGCGGATTCCCAGGCATCCAGCGTTACGGCTCTGCCCTGTGGAGTGGCGATGTGGGCAACGACTGGGGCACCTTCCGCAGACAGATTATTGCCGGACTGGGTGTGCAGGCTGCAGGCATCCCATGGTGGACGTACGACGCAGGCGGTTTCTTCCGTCCCCGTGACCAATACACCAACCAGGACTATATCGAACGGATGCTGCGCTGGATAGAGACGAGCGTATATCTGCCACTGATGCGAGTACATGGTTATATGAGTAATACCGAGCCCTGGAACTATGGCGACGAGGCAAAGCAGATCATTGCCGACTGCCTAAAGGAGCGCGAACAACTACGACCCTATATCGAGGCCTGTGCCGAACGGGTGTCGAAGGAGGGATACACCCTGATGCGACCACTCGTGTTCGACTTCCCCGATGATAAGGAAGCCCTGCGACAGTCGTGCGAGTATATGTTCGGTCCGAAGTTGCTCGTCAGTCCTGTGACGGAGCCTGGCGTGAGCACATGGACCACTTATCTGCCCAAACAAGAGGGCGGCTGGACGGACATCCGCACAGGCAAGCACTACGAGGGTGGACAGCGTGTGACCACAGTAGTGGACAAGGCACATATTCCTGTATTCACGAGATAATTAAGACTAAAGAAAGATAGCAATGAAGAAAATTATTAAAGGATGCCTGATAGCAGGAGGGTTATGGATGCTCTCCTTGAGTGCAGGCGCACAATTGTCAACAAATCCCGATAAGTTTCTGGGAAACATCACTACGGGTTGGAACAGCGACATGGACACCGACGGTTTCATCTTTTCCGACTACTGGAACCAGGTGACGCCTGAGAACGCTACAAAATGGGAGAGTGTGGAAGGAAACAGACACGGCACTTACAATTGGGGAGGTGCCGACAAAGCATACAAGTATGCGAAGGAACACGGTTTCCCGTTCAAGTTCCACACCCTCGTGTGGGGATCTCAGTATCCCAGTTGGATGAACAACCTCTCAACGGAAAAGCAATACGAGGCCATCGAGCAGTGGATGGACGAGGCGAAGAAACACTATCCCGACCTGCAGATGATCGACGTGGTGAACGAGGCTGTCAGCGGTCATGCCCCTGCCCCCTATAAGGCAGCCCTCGGCGGCGACGGCAAGACGGGCTACGACTGGATCATCAAGGCCTTCGAGATGGCCCACGAGCGCTGGCCGGATGCCATCCTCATCTATAACGACTACAACACGTACCAGTGGAATACAGATCAGTATATCGACCTCGTGCGAACCATCCGTGATGCTGGCGCACCCATCGACGCCTACGGCTGTCAGGCACACGACCTGAAGGGGTGCAGTGCCAGCACGTTGACATCCACGCTGAAGAAGATCCAAGACGCGCTGAAGATGCCGATGTACGTGACGGAATACGATATCAGCGACGAAAGCGACAACAACCAACTGCGCGATTACAAGGCACAGATCCCCCTGTTGTGGGAGGCCGACTACTGCGCTGGCATCACCCTCTGGGGATGGATCTACGGTAAGACCTGGAGTCAAGCGCAGTATTCTGGTATCATCAAGAACAAGAAGGAACGCCCTGCTCTGGAGTGGTTGCGCGAATATATGCAGACGGATGCCGCCAAGACGGCGAAGAGTCCCTTCCCTGGCATGGTGAAGGAGGCCTCTGTCTATGTGAAGGCTGGCGCACTCAGTGTGGAGAAAGGTATGGCTGTGCCCATCACGGTGAATGCCAGATTGAAGACGAAGACCATCGAGAGCGTGAAGATCTACGTGAACGAAGAGGAGATCTTCCCCGTTATGGAAGAGACGAGAAATGTCACTGGAGGACAACAGTCGTATGATGCGACATATATCCCTTCGGAGAAGGGCGACTACACCATCAAGGCGGTGGTGACGGCCACAGACGGCACCCAGTACGAGCGTCTCTCAGGCTTCAAGGTGTACGGAGAGCGTGAGCCATACAATGGTGTGAAGCAGATTCCCGGCATCATCGAGGCTGAGGACTTCGACGCAGGTGGTGAGGGTTATACGTTCCACGACTCTGACAACGTCAACGAGGGTGACTACAAGCCGGTATATCGTTCCGACAGCGAGGGCGTGGATCTCGTGAAGGGCAACAACGGCTGTGTGATCGGCTATACGGCTGCTGGCGAATGGCTCGAATATGCCGTCAACGTGACAAAGGCTGGTGAGTACGAATATGAAGCCACCGTTTCCTCTGGCAACGACAATGCCGGATTCAGCATCTGGATGATCAGCGTCAATGAATTGGCCCGCCTCGCGAAGGTCAACGTGCCCAAGACGGGGGATGGTGACTGGAACACATATAAGGTGGTGAAGGGCAAACTGGGCAAACCTCTTGAGGCTGGCGAGCAGATCTTGGTCATCAGCATCGACAGTCCGTATGCCAACATCGACAAGATCGAGCTGAAACTCGTATCGGAGACAGGTATCAATGGTGTAAAGGCTGAGGACAATGGTCAGGCGACGGTTTATAACCTCGCTGGTCAGAAGGTGAACAGCCAGTACAAGGGTATCGTGATCCGTAACGGAAAGAAAGTCGTGAAATAGTTTACAGTTTAGTTTATAGTTTATAGATCTATGAAGAAAACATTATTATCATCTATTCTGCTGTGCGTAGCCTCATGGGGTATGGCACAGCCTGCAGGCGGCTTCGGAGGATTCCAGGCCCCTAAAGTAGACCTTCCCACCTCCCAGGAGTGGAAGGATGTGAACTATGCCGGCGACGACCAGGCCTATCACACCTGTGACATTTACCTGCCCAAGAAGGAGGCAGCAAGCTATCCCGTGGTGATCCATATCTACGGCAGTGCGTGGTTCAGCAATAGCAGCAAGGGCATGGCCGACCTCGGCACCATCGTGAAGAGTCTGTTGGAGGCTGGTTATGCTGTGGTCTGTCCGAACCACCGTTCGAGCATGGACGCCAAGTGGCCAGCTCAGATCCACGACATCCGTGCCGTCATCCGCTTCGTCCGCGGTGAGGCTGCAAAGTATAAGTTCGACACGTCGTTCGTTGCCACCAGCGGCTTCTCCTCCGGTGGACACCTCTCCTCAGTGGCAGCCACTACCAGCGGTCTGAAGCAGACGAAGGTGGGAACGGTGGACATCGACCTCGAAGGCAATCTGGGCAATTATCTCCAGGAGAGCAGTGCTGTCAATGCCGCCTGCGACTGGAGCGGTCCCGTAGACCTGACAGCGATGGACTGCGGTGAGTCGATGAAGATGGGTGACAACTCGCCCGAGGATGTCCTCCTGAACTCAAAGCTCGCCAAGGAGCCGGACAAGTACCTGAGCCTGAGTGCCACAAACTATGTCGACCCCAACGACCCGCCTGTGATTATCTTCCACGGCGACAAGGACAATGTGGTGCCCAACTGTCAGGGTAAGAAGTTCTTCGAGTTGTTGAAGGCTGCCGGTGTAAAGACGGAGGCTACATTCCCTGCCGATGGCAGTCATGGCGGTCCCCAGATGTACACCGAGGAGAACCTGCAGAAGATGGTCCACTTCCTGGACTGCGTCCGTCAGAAGGGTGCCTGCTGCAAGGATAAGTGTTGTAAAGAGGGTAAGTCGCGCATCGTCGAGGACGGAGGAACTGGTGTCTACAAAGCCATCATGAAGGAAGAGGCCACCCTGCCCGAGCATACCGTGTTCG
>JAEEGL010863606.1_pt1 | contig 14265 bp, 11 predicted proteins | sample 9134231 | NCBI WGS metagenome assembly JAEEGL01 (sample SAMN16246548, study PRJNA631951) | gut metagenome | biome: gut microbiome; feature: rumen; material: fiber-attached | host: Bos | place: Iran: Karaj | collected 2018-10 | reverse complement strand
GCGTTGCCCCAATTCAATTAATATGGACTTTTCATTTTCGCTTGCACTGATTTTCATCAAACCACTCCATATATTATTTATCAAATATGCATGATTACAATATCATATTATTGTTAATTTGTCAAGTTTGATAAATTAAATTCTTGCAACCATATTATATCTACAGCAAACATCACACTGGCCACCGTGGTGTTTTTGCCGTTTTCCCAGTGAGCCTCGACAGATTATCAAAAAGTGTTGAAAAATGGGAGTTTTTTTGATATAATAAATTGATATATTGTAAGCAATTCACATCTCTGTTCAGGAGGAGTATTTCCGTTGGAAAAACTGTTTTCGTTGTTTGAATCCTCCCATAAAGACAGCGTTGGTCATTCAGGCGATAAAAGCGTTTGGTAAAGATAATCTCACCGATGAAACGATTGGGACAATTAGATTATAAACAACCACCAAGGCTTAAGTTGGGTCTATGAGACACTTAGCCGCACAATTAATCTATTATGGAGATTTAGGCTGAAGAGAGGATAATGAATATGGAGATTCAAATTGATAGGCAGATTGGTAAGGCGAGCTTAGTCGAACGTGTTCATCAGTTTGCTTCACATATTTCAGAATACACACACCAGTCATATAATGAGACGGAAGTCCGTGTGGATTTTGTGAATCCGTTCTTTAAAGCTCTTGGATGGGACGTAGATAATGAAGGGGGCTTGCCTCAACATTTAAGGGAGGTTACTCACGAGGCAACAGTAAAGGTTGACGAGAATGGAAACCTAAGGAGCAAAAAACCAGACTATTCTTTCCGGGTCGGAACAGAAACGTTCTTCTATTTGGAAACGAAGAAACCGTCAGTAGATATAACAAATGACTGTGCACCAGCATTTCAATTGCGTCGCTATGGATGGAGCGGGAACTTGAAGATTTCCGTACTCACTAACTTTGCTGATTTATACATATATGATTGCAGCGTGCGCCCAGTTGAAACAGATGGGATAGGGGTCGCGTTGATTGCTCATTACTCCTATAAGGAGTATGAAGAAAAGTTTGAAGAAATCTATGGTCTTCTCTCAAAAGAGGCCGTTTTGACAGGTGAATTTTCCAATTGCTTTGAAAACTTGCATCGTTCTTTCCGGTGTGAACCATTTGATGAATTTTTCCTTAAACAGATTAAAAACTGGCGTTTAGAACTGGGTAGAAGTATTTGGCAGTTCTCATCCTCTATTTCAGTAGAGACGTTAAACATCAGTGTTCAAAGAATCCTTAATAGAATTATATTTCTCCGCATTTGTGAAGACCGCAGTTTTGAACGTTACGAGACACTGAAGCAGATACAGACGTATGAAGAGTTGAAAGATTTGTTTGTAAATGCAGATAGAAAATATGACTCGGGTTTGTTTGCTGTGTTGGAGGAAGATAGGTTCACGGTCGCTGATGATGTGATACTGAACATCTTCAGAAATCTTTACTACCCGAACAATTCTTATGAGTTCAGTGTGGTTGATCCATTCATAATTGGCCAAATCTATGAATTGTTCTTAGCAGAAAAGCTTGTCGTTGGCGTCAATGGGGAGATTGTGGCTGAACCTAAACCAGAAGCAGTCGATTCGCAAGGAGTGGTTAATACTCCAAAAAACATAACGGACATTATCGTTGAACAAAGCCTTTCCACAGTATTTGAAGGTAAAACACCAGCTGAATTGCAGAAAATAAGAATTGCAGATATTTGTTGCGGCTCTGGCAATTTTCTGCTTTCAGCTTTCGAATACACAGTTAATTACTGTGTAGGGTGGTATATAAATAATGAATTGGAAAAAGCTCTTCGTGATGGTATCCTTATTGCCAACCTTGGAGGAGATTCATATCAGCTTTCTTATGCTGTCCGCCGCAACATACTCCTGCACAATATTTGGGGAGTAGATATTGATCCGTTGGCGGTGGAAGTAACTAAATTTAGTCTCTTTTTGAAACTGCTTGAAAAAACGAACAGAGATGAACTTGATGCATTTACCCAAAGCAGTTCAAAGTGCGTCTTGCCAAAAATGGATAAAAACATTAAAAACGGAAATAGCTTGGTTGGACCTGAATATGCACAGTATGATTCTGAAGTGTTTTTTCGGCCAGATGGGCTGAAACAGATTCGAATGTTTGACTGGATGGCTGAATTTGGAACAGGCGTTTTCGATGCTATCATTGGTAATCCGCCATATATCCGTGTTCAAAACATGGTTCACTATTCTCCCAAAGAATATGGCTTTTATAAGGACTATCGCTCGGGCTATCTTACAGCAGGAGCAAGCCTTTTGGACAAGTATTATCTGTTTATTGAACGCGCATGGAATCTTCTGAAACCAGATGGCATAATTGGTTATATAGTTCCCCACAAATTTATGAACATAGCGTCTGGCAGAGAATTGAGAGGGTTTCTCGCCAATCAAGGTGCAATTCGCAAGATTATTCATTTTGGAACCCATCAAGCTTTCAAAAACAGAAGCACCTATACATGTATTCTAATTCTCAGAAAACAAACGCAAAAGTTTTATGAGATCGCTTTTGTACAGGATTGGAACAGATTTTTGTTTGAGCATAAAATTGAGTTCGAATGCTATTCGTCGGATACTTTGAGTGAAAACCCATGGACGTATATTCCCAAACCAATAAAAGAAAGCATTGAGCGACTTGGTAATACTTGCAGCTCCTTGCAGGATTTAGCCCATGTGTTTGTTGGCGTTCAGACCAGTAATGATAAAGTTTACATTATCACCGCCGACGCTGAAGATGAAAAATATGTTTACTTTCGTGATAAAAATCGCAGTAATAGGAAAATTGAAAAAGGAATCTTGAGAAAGAGCATATATGATATTCAGTTAAAAAAGTATCAGCGTATTATCCCGAATACATATATAGTTTTTCCATATCATGATTTGGATGGGCGCGCTAGGCTAATCGAAGTTGACAGTATGAAGTCTAATTACCCGTACGCTTATGATTATTTGATTTCGTTTAAAGATGAACTTGATAGGCGTAATATGGTACCTGCTAGAACTCCGCAAAACTGGTATGCTTATGGGCGCAGTCAGAGCTTGAGCCGCTTTATTGCAGGTGAACATTTAATTTGGCCAGTGCTTTCAACGGACTCAAACTATGTCTATGATGATAGTCTTGCAGTTTTCACTGGTGGAGGGAATGGCCCTTTTTATGGCATAGAAATGAAGGATAGTACAAAAGAATCTATTTTCTACGTTCAAGCTATTTTGAACCACTGGCTCATGGAATTGATTGTCAAAAACAGCGCAAGTACTTTTCAAGGAGATTATTACTCACATGGTAAGCAGTTTATTGCAGACCTACCAATATACAGAATTGATTTTTTGGATGAGAAACAGACTAGAATCCATGAAGAAATTGTTAATAAGGTTCATTTGATTGAAGATCTTTTTACTCAGATAACCGAAGCACAGTCATCCGTAGAAAAAAGAACATATGAAAGAGCCATAGAAACTACTGAAAAAGAGCTGTCAGCATTAATTGACTCACTCTATGGGGTTACCGGAATGCAGGTGGAAGAAAGCAATGAAAACAATTGATGGTTACAACAAACTAAGGGGAGGATACTATACCCCCTCTGATATTGCTGACTTCCTCGTTAGATGGGCAATGCGAGATCCATTGGAGAGTATTTTAGAGCCAAGCTGTGGGGATGGTAGTTTTCTTTCTGCAATTCAAAAAAGAGAAAAATCCCTTTGGAAAACTCAGACAAATACTGTAACTGGGATTGAGCTTGATGCGGAAGAAGCGAAGAAGTCAGCAGCATATGGCTATGAGATAGTCGTTGGAGATTTTTTTACCTATTATCGTAACGAAATAGAGGAACGTTGTTTTTATGATGTTGTCTTAGGAAACCCGCCGTTCATTAGGTATCAAAATATAGATGAAAAATATAGAGCGATAGCATTTGACCTAATGAAAAAGCATGGGTTCCATCCCAATCGTCTAACAAATATTTGGCTTCCGTTTCTTCTTCTGTCCTGTGAGGCGCTTAGCGAAAACGGAAGAATTGGCATGGTTATCCCTGCGGAATTATTCCAAGTGGATTATGCTGCAGAAGCACGGAATTATTTGAGCTCCCATTTTGATCAACTCACGCTGATAACCTTTAAGAAACTGGTTTTTGATGATATTCAACAAGAAGTTGTTCTGCTTCTTGGAGAGAAACAATCTGATCAAAAGGGAATACGTGTCGTTGAACTCAACAATCTGGAGGAACTTAACCACTGCGATTTGAGTATTATTAGGCACACGGAGCAAAAAAAGCTTGATCATAGTAGTGACAAGTGGGTTAAGTATTATCTCACGAGAGAAGAGCTTAACCTTCTTCAAAGGCTTAACAATGACCCTCGTATTTCAAACGCTATGGACTTATATGAGGTTAATGTTGGACTTGTGAGTGGAGAGAACGACTTCTTCCTTGCTGACTGGACAACAGTTGTTGAGCGCAATCTTCAGACTGAGTTTCAACCAATAATTAGTCGTTCAGAACAAGTTAGGGGTATCATATTATCCGATTCCGAGTTGGATGATCTGCGTAGAGATGGAAAACGTGTTTCTATTTTTATGCCAGATAATCTCCCTATAGAGGATTTGAGCGTGAGTGCTCAGGACTACATTCGATGGGGCGAGCAGAAAGGGTTCAATAAAAACTATAAGTGCCGCATTAGGAAGCGGTGGTATATCATCCCAACCACTTGGACAGCTGATGCATTCCTAATTCGTCAGGCTAATCTTTATCCAAAAATGATCCTTAACTCCGCGGGCGCTTTAGTTACGGATACATTGCACAAAGTGCGTTTTTTGGATGGAGTTGATGGACGATTAGTAACAGCAGCATTTATTAATGCTTATACGCTCGCTTTGAGTGAAACACTTGGTAGAAGCTATGGGGGCGGAGTTTTAACATTTGAACCTGGAGAAATGAGGAAGATTCGAATCCCTATGATCGGCGCAGAAAAACTTGACATAATGAGAATTGATCAACTTCAGAGAGACGGAGAATATGAAAAGATTCTTTTTTATACGGATCAAGTACTTCTCTACGAAGGACTCGGACTGTCTGAACATGAGGTAAATCTCCTTCATTCTATTTGGAAGAAAATGCGGGATCGACGGCTTTCAAGGAAGCAGGTTGTCTAATTATTGTAATGAGATTAGATACGCTTGTCTCATTTTAAAACAAATTGAAGAATCAATTGAAGGAGGCAAAACAGATCATGAATAATGCAAAACTTCATTCTGCTATATTGGCCTTTGTAAAAAACAAAAAAGCCAACGCCGCCTACTACGACGATAACTGGACCGAACGCAAAGAGCGGAAAGCCTATTACCAGTCGTTTACCAAGGACAAGCTGTTGGCAATGACCGAAGATGATTTCTTTGAATACATAAGCAAGCTTTGGTCTATGATCATGTGGGGCAACAAGAAGTATGTTGCTGACCAGCTGATTGACGACAACGGCTTTGACACGCTCAAAAAGCAGCTGGCCGACCTGCTGTATGGTACTGCGCCCATTGAAAAGCGCTGGGACGGCTTTTTGAAATCCGTAAAAGGCATCGGCCCCGCCACAGTCAGCGAATTGCTCGCCTATATCAACCCGAAGGAATACGTCATCTTTAATCGGACGACGATTCTTTGCTATACCTACCTCGACATTACGGACATGCCGAAGTATAACTATCAATACACGGGCAAGAAATACACCGAGGTGTGTGCAACCGCGAAAGAGATTGCCGCAGCGCTCAAAGCTGCCGGCGCCGATGATTACGATTTGCTTGCGGTGGACTATTTCCTTTGGGATGAAGTGCTTCCGTTGGCAGAAAAGAAGGAGCCCGGGAATCAGGCTCCTGTGCCGGTGACTCCCAAAACGGCCAGCGATTCCAAATCTCTGCACGATGAGATCAAGGATAAGCTGGTTGCAATTGGCGAACTTTTGGGCTTTGAAAGCCGCTCTGAGGTGAAGATCACCACCGGAGCGGTTGTGGATGCCGTCTGGGAAGCCAAGATCGGCAACATGGGTAAAGCGATTTATGTGTTTGAGGTGCAATCCAAGGGCTCCATTGACAGCCTGATTCTGAATCTCAAAAAAGCGCAGAGCAACGCCGCTGTACAAGCGGTTGTCGCCGTGGCGGATGAAGCACAGCTTGCAAAGATCATCCGTGAAAGCGCCGGTGTTATTGATGAAAAATCCCTCCGCACTTGGGATTCGGAGGACGTTCTTGCGGTTTATGATTCCCTCGCCAGAGCGCATGAATCGATCAACAAGCTGGCGTTAGTGCCGGAGAGTTTTTGATTAATTACGAGATTGATATCGACTTTGCCTATTTATATCGATCTATCAATTAACAAATGAAAACACAGGAGCGTTTAAAGATGATAGAAAAAATTAGAGGCATAAGAATAAAGGGTAGGTGCTTTAAGAAAGATACGGATTTTTTGTTTTATAAAAATCCAAATGATAGAATAAGTGTGGTTTTTGGTAAAAACGGAAGTGGAAAAAGCACAATTTCTGAAGGAATTGCCTCTATAACAAAAGATAGTAAACCATTTGATTTGATGACGTCGTTTATAGATGCTAATCAACAAGTTGTATTACCAGATAACGAGACAAATGTTTTTGTGTTTAACGAGAAGTACATTGATGAAAACGTAAAAATAGATGATGATGGCTTAGGCGCAATTGTGTTGCTCGGTAGTCAGGTCAATTTGCAAAAAGAGATTGATGAGCAAGAAGTGCGTGTAACTACTTGTTTAACTGAAGCTGACAGACTCGAAGTCGAATACTCAAACTATCAAGACAAGAAAAACCCCCTGTCTCCAGATTACCACCGTGAAAGAATTTTTGCAAAACTCAAAGAGAACGGCGGTTGGGCAGAAATTGACTCACAGATAAAAGGTAATAAGATTAAAAGTCAAGTTTCTGATTTGATAGTTGATGAGATCGGACAGAAAAACGTAAAAGAATCACTTGTAGAATTACAAGCAGAGTTTAATAAAAAGAAAGATTTCTATAAAAAAGTATCTGATAGCTCTATTTCTTTTCCGGATACGGTCGATACCGTAAAAATAGATCCAGATATGGAGAACATCATTATTAACCTTCTTGCAAAAAAAATCGATGAACCTGTTTTGTCTGATCGGGAAAAGCTCATATTGAAAGCTGTTCAAGAAGGCGCACAAGATAGAATAGAGTTTGCCCGAAACGTTTTTAGTCAAGAAGAAACCGCTATTTGTCCATATTGTTATCAGGTTGTTACAGAGCAACACAAACATAGTCTTATCGAAAGCATTAATAAAGTGCTCAACAAGGATGTTGACGAGCATAAAGACCAGTTGTTGTCTATTACTATTTCTGCCTTGATGCTCGATACTGCATATTTTGAATCAATTGACAAAGATCTGTCTTGCAGTGTCGCTCAACAACTTGAATTGTGCAATTCTCTTATTTTAAAGTATAATGAACTGATAGACCAAAAAGCTGGAAGTATATATACGCCTATCTGTATTGAAAGCAAGGGTTTATTACAAGAAATAGGTAAACTCAACTCTATTCTTGAAGCTCTTGAAGTCAAGAGACTAGAGTTCAATAACGCCGCAGAGAAAAGAGGGCAACTTTCAAAAAAGCTTATTGAGATTAATAAAAGAATAGCTCACGTTCAAATTGCCCAAATGTACAAAGATTATATCAAACAAAAACATGATAAAACAATGGCATTAAATAAACTCGAGGTGCAACAAAAAACAGTTGCTTCAGAAAGGGATAGGCTAAGAACACTACAGCAGCGCCAAGCAAACATTGGGCTTGCTATTGATAGAATAAACCACACGTTGGAATATGTTTTCCTTGCTGATGGAAGATTATCTATTGAGCTTCACGATGAGAAATACTATTTAAAATCAAACGGGAAAAATGTTCTTCCGAAGCATGTTTCAATTGGGGAACGTAATATTCTTGCGCTTTGCTATTTCTTTACCCAGATCCTTTCAAATCAAAAGATCGGGAAACTCTATCAAAATGAAGCGTTAATTGTGATTGACGATCCAATTTCAAGTTTTGATTTTGAGAATAAGGTTGGGATTAGTTCCTTGCTTCGTTATCAAACAAACGAAATAATAAAAGGAAATTTCAACAGTAAAGTTCTATTTCTTTCTCATGACTTGGATACAGTGTTGGCTTTAAAAAAGGCGACTAAGGAAATATGTGACTCAATTAAGGGGATTGCCAGTATTCCTAATACGAGTGCTTGTTTTTTTGAATTGAAAAACTTTGAAATATCAAACCTCATAGACAAACATAATGAATATGGAAGTCTACTTAAGAGGATTTATCATTTTGCTAACGAAGATAGTCTGGTTGAATCTTTAACTATTGGCAATGAGATGAGGCGGGTGTTGGAGGCCTTTTCGTCGTTTTTATATCGAAAGGGTATTGAAAAAGTCTCGTACGATCAAGGCGTTTTAAAATTACTAGGAGAGCACTCGGCCTTTTTTGAAAATCTTATGTATCGACTCGTGTTACACGGGGAAAGCCATTATGAAGAACAAGTTTATAGTCTTCATGATGGATATGGCTTCTATCAATTTGTCTCGGAGAACGAAAAGATAAAAACAGCTAAAAGCATTCTGTGTTTTATGTTTCTCTTAAATCCGCTCCACATTAGAGCATATCTACAAGAAGAAGCTGGAGCTATTGACAATATCAAATTGTGGATTAGAAACATCCCAGATAATTCATCGTTTAATACAAAAGAAGAAAAGTCCAGAACAATCCCACTTTATACTCTTCCGCTTTCAGCTGGATTAGGAAATGGCAGCTTTGAAGATGTTCCCTATGTAGATTATCACACGAATAATAAAGTCTGTAACTTTGCTCTTAAAGTCTCAGGTGATAGCATGGAGCCGAATATTACAGACGGAAGTACTGTTTTGATCAAAAGACAAGAAACAATTGACGATCAAGTGGTAGGAGCGTTCTTTTATAATGGAAAGGTTTATTGCAAATACATAAAACATGAAAACGGAATTGTATATCTCCATTCTTATAATCAAAAATACCCACCGATTAGAATAAGCGAAGACGACAATCTATTAGTATATGGAAAAGTTGTTGAAGTTATCGCCCCAGAATAAGAACATACTAATTGATCACTCCTATGATGTACTATTATAAATATATCACAGCAAAAAAATAGTCAAGTACGATTTGCTAATTCATACTTGACTAAATAGAATTGCTTTGAAACTGTTTTGGACTTCTTAGCTGACTGATCTAGAATCGAAGCTTAGATCAACCAATAAATGAGGCACGATCAGTGGAATCAACCTAGACTCTTAAAGTTTGTCGGAAACATCGAGTGTTGTTCCGGGTTGTCTATTACACTTTTGTTATCTCGTGGCAAGCTTACTGAAGAATAAGGTCGGCAATTTCAGTTGCGATTTCTTCAACTGTGTTGATTGAAGTGCTTCTGGCAAGCTTGTCCGCTAAAGAAGGGCTAAAATCAATTACTTCTTTTTTGGTAATATTGTGCCAAATCGGAAGAATGATCTGTTCGCCTGACACCGCTTTGGTTATAATGCCGTCAAGCTCATAATTAGTCCAGCCCTTTTTGATAAAGTCTTTTGATATGACTACGATTCCGAAACGACTGTTAGCAAGTCCCTTGTCAATTTTGCGACGCAGGCTGTCACCAATCTTCATTTCAAACTCATCATACCAGACATTCACGCCTTTCTCTACAAGAGCTTTTGCAAGAGGACGAACGATCTCGTTTTTATCTTCTGACGCATGAGAGATAAAAACATCATACTCAGGATCATTGTCAATATCAACATCAATGCCGAGACCTCTGTTATGTATTAGAGAAGGCATAGATGCAAGCGGCGGTTGCTGTTTGATAGAAGGCAGCGCTGTTGGCAAAACTCTAACGGATGCATTCACAGTCCCTCTTAATCCGTTCATGTCTATTGCGACGTGCCAATGACCGGAATGTGGAACGACAAGACGAATGGGCGATTGCTTTGCAAGTCCTCCGGTATACTGGTATCGTCTTCCGTTTTTGTAATTGTTGAAATTTGTGCTATCAAGCAACTGAACATTAGCTGCATTGCCTTTTAATACAATTTCAACAATCCTTCCTTTGTCAAGATTTCCTAAATCCGTATGAATAAATTTCATTAATGTCCTCACTTTCTATGCTTTGTTTTGTCGACGAGTACGAATGTTGCAGCACCTTGTGATGTTGGCGGAACGGTCTTACCCTTAACCAGCGTAACCTCCGTCTTGCTGCCAACGGGTTTATACTGACCCGAAACAGGGGCTTTTTGCCCGGTTTTTGTTTTTGTAGCCATTTTAGCCACTCTCCTTAAATTATTTAAAGAGATCACACGCTTAGTTTTTACTTTCTGTCGACAAAAAACTATTGCATTTCGTGAGAGAACATGATAAAATAGTAGTTGCTACACAGGCTAAAGTATCATATTCCGTATGAAATGCTTTTGCCAACTTAAGAGATGTCCCTCACACGGACATCTTTTTTTCATGTGAACGCTTTATTACGCATTACTGAATAATCTTGGGCATTGCTCCAAACGCTCCCTCAATCATTTTTTGACCTAACTTGTCATGGCTTCTTAATCCAGGTATATCACTAATATGTATGATTGAACTTTCGCCATAATCGTTTTTATTCATTAACCAGATCTCGTCTCGCTGTACAGCCTCGTCTATGAGTAGTAAATTATGAGTCGTACATATGAGTTGAGCATTATATGGATTTGTATCAGGGCTATAGAATAGTTCTATCATTTTTTTAACTACCATTGGATGAAGCCCGTTTTCAATCTCGTCAATGATAAGAATGTTTCCAGTGCTTAGTGCATCGAATATGGTTGGCAAGATATCAAGCAGCTTAATTGTACCATTAGACTCTATCTGCAAGAACGGCAATTCACTTTTACCGACAGCCTGATGGTTATCATAGACACTGTGTGTGGATTTTACGTCAACCCTTACGCTTTTCAGTATGACTGCACGATTTTCAAGATCCTCAGAATCAAGAGCATGTTTCTCAACTTTCTTTTCGTTGAACTCCACCTGGATATCCTCCAATGTTGGATCGGCGCTTTTAAGTATTCTGAGATACTCTTCTTTTTTCTCAGCAGAAAATGTTTCCTCGTTGAGATTGGATAATCCCCTCATTGCCGCCATATTAACTACTTGGATGCTTGTGATAGTGGTTACTATTTTAGTAGCTGTTTCGTTGTTGAGGAACGAAGCCATTGACAGACATAGCGCATTATCCTTCACGACGTGAATATTATTCTGAAAGGATCTCAATTCAGATTTAAGAGTTATACTGCTATATTTAGGTGATGTGCGTTCAAGAATTGTTTCCGTGCGGCGTTTCTTTTTGGTTAACTTTTCAGACAGTATGTCATGATTCTCTGCAACTGAAAATGAATATGTATACAGAACGTCATCAATGATTATCTGCACGGTATATGACGTGGCACGTGCTTTACCAGAGACATCAAACTTGAAATGGTTTCTTTGTGCAGTTAATTCATCTTTAAATGGATGCATGTCAAGGAGTTGAAGGTTATTTGATGCTCTTATAGGTGACAATATGATAGCTCTCTGTATCTGCAATATTATTTTACAAAAGTTGGATTTGCCTGAACCATTTGCTCCATAAATATATGCAATTTTGTTGAATCGCTGATTGTCGCCAGCAAAAAAAGTATGATTATCAATAATCTGTCCCTTTGAAACCGATGTCTCCATATCAAAGGTTATCGTGCCGTTGAACGGCCCAAAGTTGGTTGCAGATATTGATTTAAGAACTGCATTCTTCATAGAAATTTCCTCCTTCATTATTTATTATACTCTTTTTCTTTCAATCTGTCAACAATAAATTCAATATTTTTACATTTTTTTGCAAAAACAAAAGATAACTCATCGCCAAATCTTGTTCTTCTCTCTGTTTTTCCCAAAAACTGCGGATTATCTCCTTCTTCTACTTTTTGTCAAATTATTTGCAAAAAGAAGAATCAGTAGTTTTTACCCTGTTTCGCATAAGTAATGGCAATCTTATACTATCCTTCCCTAAACAAAACCTCCACCACCGTTTTCCCTTTCCGTTCGGCCAGTGATTTGAACTTCGCTGCGCCGCCGATGGAGTTGCGCACATAGGTCACGACATAATCACTTTGGTCGATCATCCAGCGGTTGCGGTGGTCGATGGCGAAGCGCGGCGGCACCGCCTCAAAGCCGTCCGGCAAAAGCATATGCGACTCGTCAAGCGACGGGTCGTTTTCTTTCGGCAGGTAGGCGAGTACCACATCATAGCGGATCGGATAAATCTGCGCCAGCTCGGCGAGCAGGCTGCGCGCCATGGCGTCGAAGTTACCCTGATTACCGACATAAAAATGCGTAACGCCGCGCTGTTCGATCAGGTCAATGATCACTTGCCGGAGGATAGGCTTGTCGGTTGCAGGCGTATCGCGGTGTCCAAAGAAGGTGCAGGTCATAAAATCTATTCAGCTCCAACCGATTGACCAGTATCGCGGTCAATAATTTGATTCAGTATAGCATACAATAAAACAAAATTGCAACCAATACTGGTCAATCTTTGTTTTGGAGCGTGTAATAATGGAACAAAAACTGCGGCGAGATCGTAATATGGGCGATAACCTGAGAAACCTTCGACTGGATCACAACCTTTCGCAAGAAAAGCTTTGCGCTGAACTGCAGCGTCACGGATGTGACATTGGCAGAACCACATATGCAAAATATGAATCCGGAGAGTTGAATATCCGCGTCAGCGTGATTATTGAACTGAGGCGAATATATAACTGTTCATACGATGACTTCTTTGAAAACTTAGATACTTCTAAATAATAACAACAGCCGCGACCTTGAAATGCACCCCAAAAGTTAGACAATGTGGTATAATGTCTAACAAGGGGGTGCATTTTTATGCCCAAAGGAGTACCAAGGAAAAAACACACAGGAGAATTCAAGCAAAGAGTCGTTGAGACAATGCAACGAGAAGGGTTGAGCTATCGAGAGGCCGCACGACAATTTGAAGTTGGTAATCACTCTATGGTTGCACAATGGGAACGGATCTATCTGGAGGAAGGCCCTGAAGGTTTGTATATTGAAAGAAGAGGGCGCAATAGCAAAGGCCGTCCACGGAAGCTGGACAAGAAAGTCGAGGAAGACCTGATTGCAGAAGTACAACGTTTAAGAGCGGAGAATGCCTACTTAAAAAAATTGAATGCCTTGGTTTCCGAAAGGGTACGGCAAGAGAAAAAACACAAGTGATTTGGGAATTAAGGCATGAATTTAAGGTATCGCTGCTCATTGACGTCGCCGGAATCCCTCGCAGCACCTATTACTACTATGTAAAACACAGAACAGACGAAGACAAATACAAGGATATCAAAGAAGAAATCGCAAATATTTTTGCAGAGAACAAAGGCAGATATGGCTATCGACGAATAACAAAAGAGCTTCACAATCGCAACTATGTCATAAATCATAAGACGGTGCAGAGATTGATGAAAGAACTTGGTCTTGTGTGCAGGGTTCGGATGAAAAAATATCAATCGTTCAAGGGCGAAGTCGGCAAAATCGCGCCTAACCTGCTCAACCGAGATTTTGTTACAGAGAAGCCCAACGAAAAGTGGGTAACGGACGTAACAGAGTTCAGCCTATTCGGACAAAAGCTGTATCTTTCACCGATCCTGGATTTGCACAGTGGTGATATTGTGTCTTACACGATTTACGAAAGACCTTTCCTTAGCATGGTAACAGAGATGCTGAAACAAGCATTTGAGAAGATTCCTGACGGAACTAATCTAATCCTTCATTCAGATCAAGGCTGGCATTATCAGCATAAACAATATCAGAAGATGTTAAAAGACAAGGGAATCAGACAGAGCATGAGTCGCAAAGGAAACTGCCTTGACAATGCTGTAATGGAAAACTTCTTCGGCTTGTTAAAAACCGAACTCCTGTATCTGCAAGATTTTGACTCTCTCGACCAATTTCGTACGGAATTGGAAGATTACATGGATTACTACAATAATCGCAGAATCAAGCTAAAACTAAATGGCCTGACACCTGCTCAACACAGATCTCAAGCCATTTTAGCTGCTTAATATTCAGTTTTAACAAAGTTCCTATTTAAACTTTGTCCAACTTTTTGGGGTCAGTT
>JAEEGL010713121.1_pt1 | contig 14265 bp, 13 predicted proteins | sample 9134231 | NCBI WGS metagenome assembly JAEEGL01 (sample SAMN16246548, study PRJNA631951) | gut metagenome | biome: gut microbiome; feature: rumen; material: fiber-attached | host: Bos | place: Iran: Karaj | collected 2018-10 | reverse complement strand
CCGCGCGAGGCGTCCGGCGCAGCAGACGGCCAGCACGAGCACGAAGCCCCAGTGCAGCGTCACCGCCTCGGGACGTCGCGCCAGGTCGCTGAGGGCCATCAGGCGCATTTCGGCGTCCATGCTCCAGTTGTACATGATGAAGCCCGGCGCGAGGCCGAAGCAGACGAAGTCCGACAGCGAGTCCAGCTCCGCCCCGAACCGCGAGCTCACGCCCAGCATCCGCGCGACCTTCCCATCGAGGAAATCGCAAAGGCTCGACACCAGCAGGAACAGCACCGACATCTTCCAGCGCCCCCACAGCGCCATGTGGATCGATGAGATGCCAAACGCCAGCGCCAGCATCGTCACCGTGTTCGGTGCGACCGGCTTGATGGCGGGCAGGCGCGCGCGCCGTCCCTTCAGTCCGAAGCGTCGGCGTCCGGGCTTTGCCGGAGCGACTTCGGCCTCCTCCGCGTCGGCGTCAGCGGCCTCGGCCTCCGCGAGCTCCTCCAGCTCTTCACCGGAGAGTTCGTCGTCCGTCGGGTCCATCCCATTCTGCAGGAAATCGTCGTCTCTCATCGCTTAGCCCTCCATTCTGGCCAGCACTGTCTCGCCGGCCACGGCGACCTGGCCCAGGCGCACCACCGGAACGACGCCGGGCGGCAGATAGACATCCAGGCGCGATCCGAACCGGATCATCCCGAACACGGCCCCGGCCTCCAGCTTATCTCCGACCTTCAGCGGACAGAAAATCCGCCGCGCGACCAGCCCCGCGATCTGCACCACGCCCAGCAACGCCCCCGACGTCGTGCGCAGTCCGATCAGCTGCCGTTCGTTGTCCTCGCTGTCCTTGTCCTGCACCGAGACGAACTTGCCCGGCACGTACTTCAGCGCGATGACCTCCCCGGCCATCGGAGAGCGGTTCACATGCACGGAAAACACGCTCATGAAGATGCTGACGCGCAGGCGCGGCTCGTCGCCGATGCCCATCTCCGGCGGCGGCGCCAGCTCGCGGATGTTGCTGACGATGCCATCTGCGGGGGCGAGGACGAGCCCCGGCTCCGTCGGCGGCACCCGCACCGGATTGCGGAAGAAGTAGAACGAAAACACCAGCACCGCGAGTCCGAGCCCCCAGAACGCGTAGAGCGGCCACCACGCCAGTCCGGCGGCCCCGAGCACGCCGAACAGCGCGAACTCCCAGGCCAGAATCTTGCACCCTTCCGGGTGAATCTTCGGCAGCAGGTATCTCTTCCACGACAGGTCACCCGCCTGCCGTTCCTCGTCCGTGGGCATCCGATAGTCCATCTTCATATTTCCCTTTGCGTTCCCCCACATCATACCACTCTCCCCCCCCCGGTTCCAGCCCTTTTCCTCCCCCATGGAAAGTTGGGGTGCGATTGTAGTTTCTTGCATGGCCCGCCAGGAGGGGGGATGTCGCCGCAGGCGACAGGGAGGAGTACGCGCGACACGGGCTTTTCCGCAAACGACAATCGCACCCCTGCCCGCCGGGCGCATCTGAGTTGTTTGCAACCTCGCGCGAGAGCAAGCCCCGAAAGACCCAAATGTCCGGCAGTCTCGGCAGGGGCCGACCGCCGGGCGGCCCGTGCGCAAGGGCAGTTTCAGGGATGTCCTTCCCGAATCCCTTGGGCACGGCCCGCACGGCGGTCGGGCCCGGAAAGGCATTCTTGGTCAGGAGCAGGGAGCTGAAGGGGCAACGGGACAAGAAACGGCTGCACGCACCCAGGGTGTTTTCTCTTTTGCAAACAACTCAGATGCACCCCCGCCCGCCGAGATTTCAACTTTTTTCTTGCCATGCGTCGAAACCTGAATTAAGAAGGTGCTGTGGCTTGTGTCATGCTCCTCGTGGTGCGCGGGAAGGGCGGATTCGGGCCAAAACAAGGAAAAAACCATGAAAACTCCGACTTTGCAATTCCTTCTGGGAGTGGCGGCGGGGCTTTGCCTAGCGGCAAAAGAGGGACCCTGTTGATCATGAGGCAGATGAACCCTCCCTCATGGGAAAAGGGGAAGTAGTTCGCGAGAAGGATTTCGACAAGGCTTTTTGTGAACATATTTCGGTTTCCGAGGAAGGGTGCAATCCATGGCACGGACATTGAGACTCATATGTATTGGCCTGATGATGGGGGTGATGGCTATCGGCCCAGGATGCCATCTCATTCACAGCTGGCAAGGTACTCAGTGGTTTAAGGTTTGTCTTATGTTTCAATACTCCCTGCCGGGAAAAGCGGAATCCGAGGCCCAAGAAATCGTTCTTGCAAAACTCGGAGATGTTGTTGTTTCTATGCGTTGTTTCGAGATGCAGCGCAGGGGGGATGAGAGTTCAGCTCCCTGGCCTTTGCAAGAGGAACTTCCTGAATTGCTATCCTCGATTCCAGTTGACAAAAAACAAAAAGGCGAAATGATAAAGGAACTTTACATAAGGGAGAGAAAAGAACCGGGCAAATGCGTATGGCTATGGCTATACCTCGATGAATCTTCAAGGTGGCGTGTATTGTGCGCTCATGGTGCATATACAGATTCAATATATTGACACACCTTTTGCTACGACCCCCAAATTTCTCACCGCCACCTATGTTGGCCCCGCCTTCACCAACGTCCCCATGACGGCCACCGACACCTCCACCGTCGTCCTCGGCGACACCGCCTACACCCACGACGCCAACGGCAACCTCACCAGCGACGCCACCTTCCTCTACCAATACGACCTCGCCAACCAGTTGACGAATGTTGTCCGCAAGGCGGACAACACCCGCGTCCTGTCCTGCCGCTACGACGCCCTGGGCCGCCGCGTCGAAGCCATCCGTTCTGACGGCACTGTCGACCGCTACGTCTACTTCCCCGGCTCCTTCCTCGTCCTCGCCATCCTCGACGGCTCGAACAACCCCAAAGAACTCTACACCCGCGGCCCCGACCTGAGCGGCACACTGGCATCCGCCGGCGGCATAGGCGGCATCCTCGCCTGCACCTACGCCACCGGCCCCGTCCTCTACCACCACGCCGACCTCATGGGCAACGTCATCGCAACCACCGACGCCTCCTCTTCTATTGTTTCCACCTTTAGATATTCCCCTTTCGGACAATTGGCTGAGCATCTTGGCTCGTGTTTTCCTCGATACCGATTTAGTTCCAAAGAGACTGATTTGGAAACAGACCTACTCTATTTTGGGTATCGCTATTTGTGTCCGCGCCCAGGACAGTGGATGACACGTGATCCGTTATCAGAAACAGAAGGTGAAAATTTATATGGGTATGTAGGCAATAATCCGTTTGCAGTGTATGATGCACAAGGGCTTGCGCGTGTTCATTTTGACGAAGCAGGGTGCAAATGGCAGGTCAAATTGCATTGGAAAGTTGAATTTCTTAATGCCCCCTATCAGGAATGGTCAGATTCCAATAAGATTTTTTGGAAAACGGAAACTGCCAAAGTGGTGTCAAATTATTTTAGTACTCGAAACTATAGATGTTTCCCATGCAGTGAAGCATGTAGCTTGTGCCAAACTGGGGTTACAGTGGATTTCCAGTTGATATATGTTGAATCCGACGCTGAAGCAGATTATTTAGTGACTGTGGTGCGGAACAGTATGTCTGACTCCAAAACAACACATGAAAATCGGACAGTGCAATTCAACGATTTAGCATTCGCGCTGGGAGAGACAGCGAATGGGTATAAACAATCGGCAGCAATTCATGAAACTGGACATATGCTGGGTTTAAAACATCCCGGTGTTGCATATGGTGCGAAATCAAATTCTTACGAAGATTACGCAGCGGATGCTCCCTCGTTGATGGGCTTTGGCATGGAAATGAGAGTGGAGGATTTTGACAAAGCTTTTTGTTCTCATATCAAAACGGACGGTGAAGGGTGTAATCCATGGCATGCGAAATAAGGACACTGAGTGTTTGATTGTTGTTGCCATGTGGAGAAAGTTGGATGATAGAGGCTGGACAGATGTTGAGCAGATACGGAATGCGCATTCTCACGCATAAAATGCTCCGTGCCTTTTTGTGGTGCATAATAACCGTTTTCTTCATTGCGGCAGTAAACGCTTTGGGGAAAGTGGTTGGCTTTTGGGATGACTGTGAAACTGCCGTTGTCCGATTGCCGGTTGAGTTAACTGAAGTAATCACCAATCCTTTTTGGGAGGAAACACTCTTGGAATTTGCCAGCGCTTCCGAGAAATGGGAAGTGGTCCGACAGGCAACTCATTATGAAATTAGCAGGAAGGGTTCTGGCAAATTATGGGCAGACAAAGAACAGGATAAATGCTGCCATGTTGTTGTGAATGTTTTTGACGAACCCAGACAGCGAGTCAGCAAAACGAATTGGAACGAGTTTAGAGAGATGACAATTCCAGTACAACGTTTCCGTGAGGTTCCCTCGGCCGCAATTCTTTCATCATGGGAAGAATGCTGTTCCTTCCCGGTTGTTTCATGGGAATCGGAACTTTGCATTCCTATTGGGGTGCGATCTGAAGTCGTCTGCCGGGAAAGGTCGAACTGTCCAGAACGGTGCTTGACAGAACCTGCTTTGGAAGAGGTGTTGATTTTTTTACGATTGGAGCCTAGGGACAGGCTATTGACTAAAAACAAGGAAGAAACAGTTGACAGTCCATAGCTCAAGCATTTCCAAGCGGGAGAGGATGTGGTGGCCCTCGGAGAACGGCCCCCCCGGCACCGTCTGCTCCGACGCTTCATTCGACGTCCCGGGTGTCCCGGTTGTCCCTGGTACCAACACGTTGACCGCCACCTATACCGGCCCCGCCTTCACCAACGTCCCGATGACCGCCACCGACACCTCCACCGTCGTCCTCGGCGACACGCTCTACACCCACGACCCCAACGGAAACCTCACCTCCGACGCGACGTTCCTTTACCAATACGACCTTGCCAACCAGCTGACGAATGTCATCCGCAAATCCGACTCCGCCATGGACACCAGGGGACAGACCAATAAGCTGTTGACAAAGCGCGGGCGATGGGTAGGGGGGCGAAAGAAGGCAGGTTGAGGCGTGAAGGAGGGGCGGCGAGCAGATCACCGCGGGTGGGATTGGCGAACGGGCAAGCCGCACAGACGGATGGAACGGCTCGCTCGGAGAGCCCGCCCTACCCTTCTGGAAGACAACAAACGAGCCGCACTATTCTTCATCCGCGCGAATGCGGCGGCGTCAGTCCAGCGTCACGGGGCAGGGCTTGATGTCCCAGATCTCGCGGGCGTATTCGGCGATGGTGCGGTCCGTGCTGAACTTGCCGGAATGCGCGATGTTGTGCAGGCACATGCGCGCCCACGCCTTCTGGTCGAGGAACGCCTGGGCGACCTTCTCCTGGCAGGCGACGTAGGCATCGAAGTCCGCCAGCACCAGATAGTGGTCGCCGTTGGTGAGCAGCGAATCCAGGATGGGCTGGTAGAGGCCGGGCTGGTCGAGGTTGAAGAAGCCGTCGCGCAGGGCGTCCAGCACGCGGCGCAGGGCCGGGTTGCTGTCGTAGATCTTCCACGGATCGTAGCCCGCCTTCACGGTCGCCTCGACCTCCTCGACGGTCTTGCCGAACAGGAAGAAGTTCTCTTCGCCGACCTCCTGGCGGATTTCGACGTTGGCGCCGTCCAGCGTGCCGATGGTGAGCGCGCCGTTGAGCTGGAACTTCATGTTGCCGGTGCCGCTCGCCTCGGTGCCCGCGGTCGAGATCTGCTCGCTGAGGTCCGCCGCCGGGATGATGCGCTCGGCGAGGCTCACGCGGTAGTCCGGGAGGAAGAGGACGTTCATCCGGCCCTTCATCGCCGGGTCGTTGTTGATGACGCCGGCGACGTCGTTGATGAGCTTGATGATGCGCTTCGCCAGGAAGTATCCCGGCGCCGCCTTCGCCCCGAAGAGCCAGGTGCGCGGCACGAACGCCTTCTCCGGGTGGTCCTTCAACTCGAAATACTGGTGGATGATGTTCAGCACGTTCAGCAGCTGCCGCTTGTACTCATGCAGGCGCTTGATCTGCACGTCGAAGATGCTGTCGGGATTCAGCTCGATGCCGCGCTCCCGGCGGACGAGCTCCGCGAGGCTGACCTTGTTCGCGCGCTTGACCGCGGAAAGGCGGGCGAGGAACTCGTCGTCGTTGGCATATTTCTCGAGCTTCGCCAGCTCGTCCAGGTTCGTGACCCATTTCGTGCCGATCTTCTCCGAGACGAGACTGCTCAGTCCGGGATTCGCCTTCAGGAGCCAGCGGCGCGGGGTGATGCCGTTCGTCTTGTTGTTGAAGCGCTCCGGCCACAGCTCGTAGAAGTCCTTGAACAGCGTCGTCTTCAGCAGCTCGCTGTGGAGGGCGGCCACGCCGTTCACCGAATGCGAGCCGACGACCGCCAGATAGGCCATGCGCACGTTGCGGGTCGGGGTCTCCTCGATGAGCGACATGCGCGCGATGCGGTCGTTGTCCCCCGGATAGCGCGTCGCGATCTCGCGCAGGAAGCGGCGGTTGATCTCGTAGATGATCTGGAGGTGGCGCGGCAGGATCGTCTCGAAGAGGTGGACGCTCCAGCGTTCGAGGGCCTCCGGCATGAGGGTGTGGTTCGTGTAGCCGAACGTGCGGACGGTGATGCTCCAGGCGTCGTCCCACTCCAGGCCTTCCTCGTCCAGCAGGATGCGCATCAGCTCGGCGATGGCCATCGACGGATGCGTGTCGTTGAGCTGGATCGCCACCTTCTCCGGGAACTGGTGGATGTCCTTCTCGTCCGCCCAGAACCGCCGCAAAATGTCATGCAGCGAGCACGCCACGAAGAAATACTGCTGCTTGAACCGCAGCTCGCGGCCCCGCAGGATGTTGTCGTTCGGATAGAGCACCTTGCTGATGTTCTCCGTCAGCGTCTTGCTCTCGTAGGCCTTGATGTAGTCGCCGTTGTTGAAGAACTGCAGGTTGAACTCCTCCGTCGAGCGCGCGCTCCAGAGCCGCAGGTTGTTCACCGTGTTGTTGCCATAGCCCGGGATCGGGTTGTCATACGGCACGCCCAGCACCGTCTCGTAGTCCAGCCACGTCGCCTTCAGGCGCCCGCCGACCTCCTCCATCCGCACGCGCCCCCCGAAATGCACCTCGAACTGCGCCTCGGGCCGCTCGATCTCCCACGGATTCCCGAACCGCAGCCAGTTGTCCGGCTCCTCCACCTGGTTGCCGTCCTTGATGGCCTGACGGAAGATGCCGTAGTCATAGCGCAGACCGTAGCCGTAGCCCGGCAGCTGCAACGTCGCCAGCGAGTCCAGGAAACACGCCGCCAGCCGTCCCAGACCGCCGTTGCCCAGCCCCGCGTCGCGCTCCACCTCGCGCAGATGGTCCCAGGTCAGCCCCAGCTCGCGCATCGCCTCCCGGACCGCCTCCTCGAGGCTCAGGTTGATCACGTTGTTCCCCATCACCCGCCCCATCAGATATTCCATCGACAGATAATACGCGCGCTTCACATGGTTCTTGTGATACGTCACGCTCGTGGCCAGCCAGCGCTCGGCCAGACGGTCCCGGACCGCCAGCGCCAGCGCGAAATACCGGTCATGGTCCGTCGCCGAATACTCGTCCTTCGCCAGCGTGTACTTCAGATGATGCAGAAATCCGTTCCGGATCGCCTCTGCCGTCGTACCCAGCTTCTCAACCTTCAGCGACACTCCCGCCTGCCCCTCCGCTCCCGCCTTGCCATCCGTCTTCTTGCTCATCCTGATCTCCTTGGTATGCGCACACATTCCTCTCCGATTGCCGGAAAAGGTGCCGCAATACTGCACGTTCACCCCCTTCCCCGTCAATCCAAAAGCGGCCCGCCCCCCATTCCTTGGCCCATTTTTCGCCTCCACTGCCCCCAAAAACACGTTTCCATACAATGGAAACCTGTTTCCCGCGCCCATTTTTGTCGCATTTCGCCCCGCCGACTGCCTTTGTACGAGTTCTGCGGGGGCCGTTCCGCCGGCCGGTCCTCTTCTCCCCGCTTACCGCGTTTCCGCGCTTTCCCCGCGACGCCTTCTGGGCTATTCTTCCGCTGTCATGCACGCACTCTGGGTCAGCATCACCGCCGCGCTGTGGGTCTTTCTGGTGTTGGCGGTGCTATCGCATCTGCTCCGCTACCGGCGGCGGCCCGAATCGGTCCTGCTCTGGCTGCTGGTCGTCATCGCGATGCCGTTCGTCGGGACCATCCTCTACGCGATGTTCGGCGTCACCCGCGTCCCGCGCGCCAAATGGACCCAGGCCAACACCCGCCGCGCCGACCTCCTCCACGCCCGCGAGGTCCAGCCCCGCGCCTACTGGCGCGCCACCGCACCCCACCGCGGCATTCCCGACGACCCCTGGGAGGCCGACACCGACCGCACCTTCTCCGCGCTCACGCGCGGCACCCCGCTCCTCTCTGGCAACCTCGTCACGCCGCTCACCACCGGCGACGCCGCCTTCCCCGAGATGCTCGACGCCATCGCCGAAGCCCGGCACCACATCCATCTGCAATCCTTCATCATCGCCAACGACGACATCGGCCGCCGCTTCCTCGACGCGCTGGCGGCGAAGGCCCGCGAAGGCGTCCACGTCCGCCTCCTCTATGACCGTTTTGGCTCCTCCCACGCCCTCTGGTCCAGACTTTTCCGCCGCTACGCCGCCATCCCCGGCTTCTCCATCGCGGGCTGGACCCAGGCCAACTTCTTCCGCAAGCAACTCCCCTTCAACCTCCGCAACCACCGCAAGAACCTCATCGTCGACGGACGCCTGGCCTTCACCGGCGGCATCAACCTCTCCGCATCCGAAACCACCACCCCGGCCGGCCCGCCCATCCGCGACTACCACTTCCGCGTCCTCGGCCCCGTCGTCCAGGAGCTCCAGTACGCCTTCCTCCGCGACTGGCACGTCGCCACCGACGAAAACCCCGCCGTCCTCCTTTCCGACGCCCACTTCCGCGACCTCCCCGCGGTCGGCCCCATGCTCGCCCGCGTCGTCAGCACCGGCCCCTCCTCCTCGCTCCAGTCCGCCGCCGACCTCTTCTTCCACGCCGTCACCTCCGCCCGCGAGCGCATCCTCGCCGTCACCCCCTACTTCCTGCCCTCCGACGACCTCCTCCGCGCCCTCCGAATGGCCGCCCTCCGCGGCGTCCGCGTCGATCTTCTCCTGCCCGCGCGCGCCAACCATCCCTACGTCTCCTGGGCCGCCCGCGCGTTCTACGACGACCTCCTGCAAGCCGGCGTCCACCTCCACGAGCGGGCCGCCCCCTTCATCCACTCCAAGGCGCTGGTCGTCGACGGCCACATGTCCGTCGTCGGCTCCGCCAACTGGGACCTCCGCTCCCTCGCCTCCAACTTCGAAACCTGCCTCGTCGTCTATGGCCGTCCCTTCGCCGACACCCTGACCGCCCTCATCGCCGACGAGCTCTCCGCCTCCGCCGAGCGCACCTACGACGAATTCCACGCCCGCCCCCGCTGGCACCGCTACGTCGAAAACACCGCCGCCCTGCTCTCCCCCCTGCTCTGAAGCGCCAGGCGGCTCACCCTTGAGCGGCTTAAGAATAGTGTAGTCTCCAGATGGGTAGGGCGAGCTCTCCGAGCGAGCCGTTCCACCCGTCTGTTCGGCTCGCACGGAGTGCTCGCCCTACCAAGGGCCCATGTCACGGAGCGGCCATACTATTTTGCAAACCGCCCCCAGAACACAGTCCAGTCACATCTCTCGCGCGTGATTACATGGCAGGGCGCGGCTCCGCCCGCACCGGGATGAAGTGGCACAAATTCTTCGCGCGGCGCGGACGGAGCCGCGCCCTCCCACTCCTCACGCCGGCCTAATGCCAATGCCGCAGGCCGCGGAAAGAGCACAAAAAGAACACCACTTGCAGAAACGGCAACAAGGCCACAGCCGATAGCAACGCCGTTGTTAGAGCCGTCCACCACTTCCGCCGCATCAGCTGCAACACCACCAGCGTGGGCGGCAGGAATGCGACCAGCAACCACACCAAAAGCACGATCAGAAACAGCGTGCTCCCGACCATTCCCTTGCTCAAGCGGGCCGCCAGCCAAGGAATGTGTGTCGCCAGCCAGAGCACCCCTGCCATGCCCCAATACACCCCAAAGAACAGCGCAGGCCCCCTCCACCAGCTATCCGTCCACACGAGCCAGCGACCCTGTTTCTCCGCATTCTTCCGCTCGCTCATGCCATTCGCTCCGCCACTCCACCTCGCCTCTCTAAACTCCTAGCGTTCCAGAGTCCCAGTGTCCCAGCTCTCCCCCCGCCCCGCTATCACGTATACGCGATGAACGACGCCCCTCTCGGCAGCGCCGGAATGCCGAAGAACTTCGCCAGCGACTGCGCGATGTCGAAGAATCCCTTGCGGATGCCCAGGTTCGCCCCCGGACGGCCCGGACGGTAGACCAGCAGCGGCACATATTCGCGGGTGTGGTCCGTCCCCTTGTAGGTCGGGTCGTTTCCGTGGTCGGCGGTCAGGATGAGCATGTCGTCCTCGGTCAGCAGCGGCAGATAGCCTTCCAGCCACTTGTCGATGCGTTCGAGGCAGCGCGCGTAGCCGTCCGGGTCGCGGCGATGGCCGTAGAGCATGTCCGTGTCGATGAAGTTGGCGATGATGAGGCCGTCCTTCTTCTCCTTCGTCCACTGGGTGACGGCCTCCTGCGAGGTCTGGTTGTTGCCGGTGTGGTTGCTTTCGGTGATGCCCCGGTGGCAGTAGATGTCCTCGATCTTGCCCACCGCGTAGACCGGGATTCCGGCCGCCGTCAGGCGTTCCAGCACGGTCGGCTCGTCCGCCTGATAGGAGAAGTCGCGCCGATGCTCCGTACGCTTGAAATCGGCCGCGCACGTTCCCACGAACGGCCGCGCGATGACACGTCCCACCCGCAGCGGGTCGCACAGCTTACGTGCAATCTCGCAATAGCGGTACAGCTCCGGCACCGGCACCACGGCCTCGTTCGCCGCAATCTGGAAGACGCTGTCCGCGCTCGTGTAGCAGATCAGCGCGCCCGTCCGCAGATGCTCCTCCCCCAGCTCCTCGATGATGGCGGTTCCGCTGGCCGCCTTGTTGCCGATCATCTTGCGGCCCGTCTGCTCCTCGAACGCCGCGATCAGGTCCGGCGGGAACGAGTTCGTCGGCGGGAACGAATGGAATCCCGGATTCACCTCCAGCCCCGCGATCTCCCAGTGCCCCGTGATCGTGTCCTTGCCGTCCGACAGCTCCCGCATCGCCCCCCACGACGCGATCGGCTTGTCCTCCGGCGCCACGCCGTTGATCGTCTCCTTCGCCGGCAGCAACCCCGGAATGTTCCCCAGCCCCATCTTCTGCATTACCGGAACGTTCAGCGGGCCCGCCGCCGCCGCCAGGTGCGGAATCGTCGACGCCCCTTCGTCCCCGTAGGCCGCCGAGTCCGGCGCCGTCCCAATCCCCACAGAGTCCATGATCACCAAGATTGCCTTCATTGCGCTGCCTTTCTTTCTTGCGCCCGGCCCGGACGCATGGGGTTCCACTGAATCAACAAACGAAAACTGACGCGTCCGGCCACAGACATCACGCCTCGGGAGCCTTCTCGACCGAGTCCACGATGCCGACGATCACGCTCCGCACGGGCGCGTCCTTCGAGCCAAACACCTGGCGCGCGCCGTTCCCCTCGTCCAGCACCAGCACCGTCTCCCCTGCCCCGCTGCCGGCCATGTCCGCCGCAATCAGATACCCATCCTGCGGCGTCCCGTCCTCCGACATCTTTTCCACGACCATCAGCTTCTTTCCGTCGTAGAACGGATGATTGATCGTGGACGTGACCGCCCCGATGACCTTTCCGATGATCACGGCTCCACCCCTTTCCACTCCGGCATCTTCAGCGAGTCCACCAGGCCGATGATCGTGTGGTCCACCGGAACGAACCACTTTTCCAGCGCCAGGGCCGCCTCGCGGCCGCCCTCGTAGTACACCAGCTCGCCTTTCCCGGCCTGCCGGGTCGCATCCGCGCACACGATGGCCCCGCCCTTGTCCGTCCCGTCCTTCGCCAGCGGCTGCACCCAGAGCATCGGCACCCCCTCCAGCCCCTCGTACACCTGCGTCGAAACCACCGTGCCAATCACGCGACCCAGCAACATCCCGTCCGCCTCTCCGCTCTCTCGTGCCTGTCCAGCCCTAGCAAACCTGCGAACCGCCGCGGCGGCCTCAGCTCGGCACCTCGCCGTCCAGCTTCAGCGCCTCGGCCTTCTTGAACTTCGTCCCGGAGGCGATCTCCTTGAGGATGTAGTCCGTCGGGGCCGTCAGCAGCCGGTACTGCGCCGCCTGCCCGCGGGCCTCGGCCTCGGCGACCGCCAGCTCCTGCGCCGCCTCCACGTCATACAGCGTCCCCTGCACGATGGCCAGCCCCTTGCCGCCCATCTTCGGATCGCCCAGACGCAGCTCCACCAGACGCACCGGAACCCCCTTCAGCATCCGTTCCACCGCCGCGCAGCACGTCGCCACGCACGGCGTCTCCAGCACGAACAGCGGACCTTCGCCCATCTTCGGCTTGTCGCCCAGCACCGCCGCATACAGCGCCTCGTGCACGTCCGGCAGCAGCACCTCGTCGGCCACCTGCTCCCCGCCGTGATACAGCGCCTCCGCGCGCGCCTCCTCCACCGACGCCGTCGTCCCCGCCAGCACGATCATGTACTTCCCGCACCCGATCGTCCCCGCCTTCAGCAACGAAATCGGGGACTTCTTCATCAGCGCATCCGCCGCGAAAATGCCCACCGGCACGCTCTTGAACTCGATCACCGACAATGCCGGCTGCTGCTTCTTCTCGTCCATCGCAATCCTCTATCTCTATAGGGCCAAGTCTGGCCGGAATCCGACCTGCCGAATCCCGACGTCCTGCCCATCATACCCTCCCCCAGCCCTCCCGTGCAACGCATTTCCCCTCCCCCGCGCCGAAACGCTTTACCTCTTCCGCACCGCCCCCCTTGACGACCCACCGCCGCCCCCAGCCTGCCGTCGAGTCGCTTGTCTCACGTCACTCCGGAAATGCCGCCATCAGCCGATCCACGGCGGCGGCGAAGGCCTGGCCGGTGGGAGAGTCCGCGGACAGGGCGAACGGAGAGCCGGCGTCGCCGGCCTGGCAGACGGCGGGGTCGATCGGAATCTTGCCCGCGAAAGGCACATCCATGCGGGCGGCTAGGGCCTCGCCGCCGCCGGAGGCGAAGATGTCGGTGACCTTCCCGCAATGCGGGCAGACGAATCCGCTCATGTTCTCCAGCAGGCCGCAGACGGGCAGGTCGAGCTTGTGGCAGAAGCCGATGGACCGGGCGACGTCATCCGCGGCCACGCGCTGGGGCGTGGTGACGATGACGGCCGCCTTCGGACCGGTCACGAGCTGTACGACGGACAGCGGCTCGTCGCCGGTGCCGGGCGGGCAGTCGATGACCAGGTAGTCGAGCGGTCCCCAGCAGACATCCTCCAGCAGCTGCCGGATGACCGCCATCTTGGCGGGACCCCGCCAGATGATGGCATCGTCGGGGTCGCGGACGAGGAACCCCACGCTCATGACCTTGAGCGGTCCGGCCTCCACCGGCAGAATCCCCTCATCGGTCTGGATGACCGGCGCGCCGCCCACGCCCAGCAGTCCGGGCACGCTGGGGCCGTGGAGGTCGACGTCGAGGAGTCCGACCTTCTGCCCCCGCGCGGCCAGCGCGCAGGCAAGATTGACCGCGACGGTGCTCTTTCCCACCCCGCCCTTGCCGCTCATCACGATCAGGGTCCGCCCGATGCCGTCGAGCCGCTTTTCGAGCTTGCAGTTTTCGGTCTTGTGCTCGGATGCGCAATGTTCGCAGTCGCCGTTGCAAGAGGATGTCGTCATGGTTGTCTCCGTTGGTTATGGGGGTGAATGAAAATGGGGCGCGCACGGGCGTGGGTCAGTCCTCGCCGGTGATTTCCTGAAGCACGTCCTCGAGGGTGATCAGGCCGATGACTTCGCAGCTTTCGTCCGTCACCAGGAAAAGGGGCAGGCGGGTGACGCGCATCCGGGGCAGGAGGTGGTCGACCGGCAGGTAGGACGCGACCAGCTGCGGTGGGCGCATGTAGTCGGCGACGGTCTTTTCGCCGGGGTCGGCGTCGGCCAGCACGTCCAGCACGTGGACGACCCCGACGTAGGTGTGGCGGGCGGGATCGCGGACCGGATAGCGGGAGATGGCATGGGCGCGCGCGAACTCCAGGAACTCGGGCACGGGCATGTCGGCCTCGACGGTCACCATCTTGTCGCGCGGCGTCATCACGGACGCGCAGGTCTTGTGCGGCAGGTCGAACACCCCGTGGATCATCTGCGTCTCCTGGGG
>JAEEGL016732219.1_pt1 | contig 14266 bp, 7 predicted proteins | sample 9134231 | NCBI WGS metagenome assembly JAEEGL01 (sample SAMN16246548, study PRJNA631951) | gut metagenome | biome: gut microbiome; feature: rumen; material: fiber-attached | host: Bos | place: Iran: Karaj | collected 2018-10 | reverse complement strand
TTGACGGTTAAAACAAATGGTTCTGTCACACCAGAAGATGCTATCGCGTTTGCTGCTCGTATTTTGACAGATCAATTGAACGTATTTATTAACTTTGAAGATCCAACAATGGTTAATACTGTTGCTGATGATGAAAAAGCAAAAGATGTATTGCCGTTTGATCCAAAATTGTTGAAACATGTTGATGAATTGGAATTGTCTGTCCGCGCAACTAATTGCCTGAAAAATGATAAAATCAATTGGTTGGGCGAATTGGTGCAAAAGACAGAAAACGATATGTTGAAAACACCTAATTTTGGTCGTAAGTCTTTGAATGAAATCAAGGTTCAATTGGAAGCAATGGGTTTGTCTCTTGGTATGGAAGTTCCAGGTTGGCCACCGGAAAATATTGCAGAATTGGCAAAGAAATACGAAGACCCATACAAATAAATTAAATTTTGTGCGGTCTTGTCGCGATTGTCGTTTCTTATGTAGGTTGACTACACTGCGAAACGCCAATCGCATCCAATACCGTCACACAATATAATTTCTTACACACAGCTAGGGGCTGTAAAATAAAAATCCACATCACAGAAAGAATTTTTTGGTTGTGGTGTCTCAAAAAAATCCCCGTTTGGGGCAGAAACAACAAAAAGGAGTAATCAATGAGACATTTAAAAGCACATCGTACGTTTAATCGCGATACTAATGCACGCAAAGCACTGTTTATCGGTCTTGCAAAAAACTTAATTGAAAAAGAACAAATTAAAACAACTTTGCCAAAGGCAAAAGATTTGCGTTCGGTTGTAGAAAAATTGATTACCCGTGCGAAAATCGATTCCGTTGCAAATCGCCGTTTAACTGCGTCTGAATTGGGAAACAATTCTGATAAAACAGTTAAAAAATTATTCACTGTGTTGGGACCACGTTATGCAAAACGTCCTGGTGGTTATACTCGCGTTTTAAAAGCTGGTTTCCGTTATGGTGATGCTGCACCAATGGCAATTATTGAATTGGTTGATCGTGACGAAAATGCAAAAAAAGTTGCACCAAAAACAGTTGCTGCATCAGCAGAAGAAAAAGTTGTCAAAGAAGAAACTAAAAAAACTGCTGCACCAAAAGCAAAAAAGACAGTAGCTGAGAAAAAAGTTGTTGCACCAAAAGCAAAAACAGCTCAGAAAACAGTCGCTGTGAAACGTCGTGCAACTGGTAAATAATTTGTGACATGAATTATGAAAGAATGACCGCTGGAAATAGTGGTCATTTTTTTGTTTTTTTATAAAAAACTGTTTACAAAAAATGTGCTTTATGATAAAATCTTTTTAAAAGGATAGGAGTAATCAATGCGTAATTTGCTGATTTTACCAATTATTTTTATGTCATTTATGGCTGATTTTGGGGCGTTTGCGGCGACTGCACGTAATGTTCGTGGTGGTGCAAATGTTGCGGGAAATACTGGTGGAAATGCACCGGTTGCTGCCCGTGCGGCGGTTCGTGGTGTTACAACAAATACGCAATCTGTGGCACCTGTGGCGGCAAGGGCTGCACAAAGAAATACACCAAAGACGGCACAGCCTGCGGTTTCTGGTGCTGTGGCTGCACGTGCTGGGGCAAAGAAAAGTGCTATTAACAAGGGAACAAAGGTGGCGGCGGCTACGGCTAATACGATTGTAAGTCAAGATTGTCAAGATGCGTTTTTTGGCTGTATGGATTCTTTTTGTATGCTGGAAAATGCAACTGGTGGACGTTGTAAGTGCAGTGATAAAAATACTGAATATGATGAAAGATTGGCTGAAATTATGGAAATGGATCAGCAAACTTATGTTATGCAAACAGAGGGTGTGTCTTGGTTGAAAATGGGTAACAGTGCTGATGAAGTGTATGCCAGGGCGGAAGAGGCTGCTAAAAGGGCTGTAAAAGATAAAAAAGAAGAGAAGAAAGAAGAAGCAAAAACAACACTAGGTTTTAGTTATGTTAATGAAAGCTTTTTTAATCCTGATGATGAAGAAGATGATGAAGATGATTATTTGTCGGCGGATCTTGTTAGTGTGACTGGTGAAAAGTTGCTGGCAAGGGCTGGAAGGGCATGCAGTTCAAAAATGCCAAATCAGTGTAAGGATTCTGTTTCTTTGTTGCGTATGATGTATACAAGCAAGGTTCAGTCTGATTGTGCGGCGTACGATAACAGTTTAACCCAGCAAAAATTAGAAAGTGAACAAAAGTTACAAACGGCTAACCAGGCTTTGCTTGCTGCTTCGTTGGAAAAATTTCAGGAAGAAAACAAATATGATTTGGGCGGTTGTGTTATTGAATATGCAAAATGTATGCAGAAAGAAGAGGTTTGTGGTGCAGGTTATGCAAATTGTGTGACGTTATCTGCGGCAGAAAATATGGCCAGCAGCAGTGTTGGTACAAAAACTGACCAACTTTTGGTTTCAAAGGCGACTGGGTTAATTACTAATAAATTTAATAAAAAATCTGGTATTACATTGTCTATGGCAACGATAGACCAATTAAATGCAAAGCGTGTATTGTGTGATGGTGTTTTGAATCAATGTGTAAAGGTTAAAGATGATGTGTGGGCTAACTTCTTGAACAGTGCAGCTGTTGAAATCAAGGTTGCTGAATCCGATTCAGAAGATAAATTACGTAGAAATTGTACCAATGAAGTGTCTGAATGTTTTCGTACTGCATGTAAAGAACAAATGGACCCGAATAATCCGGATGGTTCATACGATATGTGTATAACCAATCCGGAAGTGTTCAAATCTTTGTGTAAGGTAAAATTGGAACCGTGTTTGATTGCAACTGGCAGTTCGTATGATAATCCGTCGGGGATATGGTGGGACGGATTGATTGCATCATTAACATCTTGGAAAGTTGATGCGTGTACAAAAGAGATTAAAGATTGTTTATTATCAGAAGACAGATGTGGCAAGGATTATTCTGGATGTATAGGTTTTAGTACAGAAGATATTGGTTATATTTGTCCGTTTGAAAAATTAACCGCATGTATGTCTGAAAATAAAAATGATGAAGATGCGGTACGTAAATATGTTGCAAAGGTTGCACAGGGTATCGCATTGAATATTGATAATAATATGTTAACGATATGTCAAAGTGCTTTGAAAACAGCGATGATGACATTTTGTGGTGATGAAAATTCGTGTCCAAATGCGGTTGTAGATGAAAATATGTTCAAGGATATTATGAGTGTGCAATTATGTGAAAAACAGACAGATGAAGAAACAGGTAAAGATACGTATGGCAATTGTTCTACTGACGCATATTCGTTTAAGAATCAATCTTTGGTTGATGGTAATGTTACACCGTTGTTGGTTAACAAGATTGATTTGTCTTCTATATCATATAATTTGAATTATGGTGATAACTCAGATTCGTCTTCAAAGTCATCTGGTTCTGGTGTATCTAGGATATTGGCAATACAATTGGGATTGACGGCTGATGGACAGAAAAACAGTACATGCAATGACCCGTTTTGTGAACAAGAATCGGTTTATGAAACTGATGACAGATATGGCACCAATTTATATTCTAACACAGAGTTAAAACGTGTTATTAAATCTTTGAATAATAATTTTAATTCAGTACTTAGTTCTATTGAATCTGATCCAAAAGTACAGTATTGTATGACTGGTCGTCAGGTCAAAGGTTTTGATGATAAATGGATTGGTAAAACCAAAGGTAAGGGTGGTTCAGGTGGAACAGCGAGGTTCCCAAACCTTACCAAAAATGCCAAATCTGCTATTGCTAATGAACTGCTGAACGCTGTGTCACCAGTCTATTTCGATACCCAACAACAGGTTGTCGATGAACAGATGAATAATATGATTAATGCTTTGACTAATCGTATTAATGAAATTGTTGCTATCTCTCAAGAACAACAAGATTTTATTAACCAAAATGTTTGTGACCAATTTACATTCACAAAAGGAAACTTTAATGTACATAAATGTGATGGAAACTGGACAAGTCAATCGACATACGATTCAACGACAGCGGTTTGTTCTGTTCATCAAGTACATAAAACAAAGAGTTGTTGTGGAGCTGGGTGTGATTTTAGGGTAAAAGAAGAAAAAGATAAAAAGTACCTGTTACCAAGAATTAGAAGAGATACTTTAAGAGAAAAAGGGGTTGGTGATGATGCTTTAACATCAGAGGATGATGTGGAAGATATGATGCAAGGTTTAAAAAGAAAAGAAGCTACATACTCATACGACGAATGGAAAAGGAAAGAGGCCTTTAACTTTAAGTAGTTCCTGATGTAAAAAAAGTGCAATCGTAATAGTTGAACACGAATAAACCGCCATGTAAAAATGATTTTACATGGCGGTTTTAATATCATATTAAAAAAACTTTTTTTTAATTTATTACTGTGATATAATGTTCTCAGTACTTGTACGGAGAGAGTTTTATGCATAAATTTTTTTGTGCTGTTTTGGTGGCTTTTGTTGTTGTGCCGTATAATCTTTTGGCGGCCGCTACATCGCGGGCGGTAATTAGCAAAGGTACAAAGGTTGCTGCATCAGTCAATAATGTTTTAGTTGATACGGAATGTCAAGATTCTTATTTTGGTTGTATGGATGCATTTTGTATTGTTGAAAATGTGTCTGGGGGGCGTTGTAATTGCAGTAACAAGCATGCTGAATTATCCGAACGGTTAAAACAGGTTATGGATGTTGATAATCAAACTTATGCTATTGCCACATACGGTGTTGAACACATAGCATTGGGCAAGGCTGCGGGTGATGTGTTGTCAACATCTGAAAAGGCTTTTGATAAAGCAATGAAAGATGCGAATGATGAATCTTTGGTTTCAGATTCTAGCAATAAAACACAAAATAATCAGACGGTAAGTTTTTCAACATGGAATAAAATGTTTTCCAACGATGACGATGAAGATGAAGAATACGATGAAGATGATATAACAAACAAAAAAGGCGACAGATTATATAAAGCTGCTTCGGATATGTGTTGGGGGCAAACGCCAGAAAAATGCAAAGCAGATGAAAATATGTTAAAAATGCTTTATGCAAATAAAATAAAATCTGATTGTGCCGCGTTTGAAAATTCTTTGGATAAACAAGAATCTGAAAGTAATGTTAAATTAGAAAATGCAAAAAAGAATGTACGTGAAGCCGCATTTGCTGAATTGCAAAATTCTAATAAATATTCGTTGGGTGAATGTGCGTTGGAATTTAAAAAATGTATGCGTGGGGAAAACGTTTGCCGTGAAGATTGGACGGGGTGCGTGACGTTGGCTGCGAATGAAAATATGGCAAATGACAGTGGTGGGGCTGTTGCGGAACAAGTTACGATTAAGGGGCTTTTGTCCAGTGTAACTATTGCTGCAACTACTATGGATTCATTGTTGGCAAAGAAACCTTTGTGTGAAAGTGTACTGGATCAATGTGTCAAAGAAAAAGATAATGTATGGGATGTGTTTCTTAAAGATGTTGTAGCATCGATAAAATCTGCTGAATTGGTTGCTGAATCTGATTTAAGAACAAATTGTTTATCAAATATTTCACAATGTTATATCAAAGCATGTAAAGAAAATATGGATCCAAAAAATCCGGATGGTTCATACGATATGTGTTTATCAAGACCTGATAACTACAAGTCTTTCTGCAAGGTGGAATTAGAGCCTTGTTTGGCAGCAACGGGGGGCAGTTACGATTATCCTGATAAATCCAAGTTATGGCAGGGTATATTAGCAAAATTAGCATCAATGCGTGTGGATGCGTGTACAGATGAATTTAAAATGTGTTTGCAAGATAAGGACAGATGTGGTGGTGATTATTCTCAATGTATCGGTTTAGATAGTGATGATGTGGCTGCTATTTGCCCGGAAGATAAATTAACCGCATGCTATAAAGAATACAATGGAGAAACAGAAACTGTACACGAAACGCTGGAACGTGTAGCACAAGGTATATTGTTGAATGTTGATGATAAATTGCTGGCTGCGTGTGAAAAAGCTGCGGTTGAAGCAATGGTGAAAGTGTGTGGGGATACTGAAAGTTGTGATACTTTGTTGGATTCTACCGGTGGTTCACATAGTTTGAAATTGGTTTGGTGTGAATATGATGGTAAAAATTATTCCAACTGTAAAGATGATGCGGCGGCTATTACAGATATTGAATTAGGTAAAACTACGTTGGATTCTGATTTAAATAGAGAGTTTCATGATCGTCATTATTTCACAGCTAAATTTGATGGTCAGATTTACTGGGATTATTTAGATGTTGCCAATGATGCATACGGATTAATCGGGGTTGAAGATTATGAAAAAAATGCAAAAGATTTAATAAATATGGATAACGCCGCTAAACAGCGTGTAAAAAATGAAATAGAAAATTTACACCGTGCAATAAGGAATGCTATTGATGCGGTGGAATCTGACCCAAAAGTGCAATATTGTATGACGGGTCGTCAAGTTGAAGGTTTGACAAGTAACGACGGTTTTACGAATATAATTGGTAAAGAAAATAATGCAAGATTTCCAAAGTTAACACAACTGTATCGCAGAATTATAACGACCGCTGCTTTGCATACAACACGTGAAGCTTATTTCAAAAAATATGATGAATTAATGAATAATTATATGGTGGGACTTAATAAATTAGCAGATAGAATAGCAGAGATAGAAAAAATTAACGACAAAAGGGATCGTGCAGAACCCGCAAGAAGGGCATGTATACAGTTAGGTGAAGGTGAAAAATTCACCAAAAGTAACAGTTCACCATCTGCGGCACGCAAGATAAATAGAACAAGTGGTAATGATGGTAAATTGGTGGGGTACTCCTCAGAATCTTCATATACTTATAAACGTCAGGTGACAACAACGTTTGGTATGGATACTTTGATTTGTCACAAATGTATCAGGACTCAAAAGTGCAAGAAGATTGGTGCGGGTTTAGATCATTGCAAAACATGGGCTGATGAGAAAGAAGAATGTACAGATATTCAATTTTAAAAAATGACAAGAAAGTATAGATTTTTATTAGTATGTTTCTGTTTGGGTATTTGTACTTTTGCAAATACAGTTTTTGCGGCCAGAACAGCGGTGAAACACAATGCTGTGGATATGGGAACAAAAGTTGAAGCTGTAACAGAAATGAAATCGTCTTCGTGTACTGATAAATATGCTGCTTGTATGGATAATGGCTGTATGGTTGATAATGAATCTGGTGGGCGTTGTCAATGCAGTAATAAATTTAAAGAATTAAATGTACAATATAATAAACTGATAGCCAAAGATTATGCTACAGAAAAAATAGCAAAATTTGGAAAAGAATTTGTTGAAATGGGCGATATGGCTGATGAATTGTTGGCCAAGACATCTGACAATAATGTTGATGAAGTTGGGCAAATGATTGTTCCAGATGGTGAGTATGGCGAAGATTTACGGGCAGAAATGCACGATTTGTGTATAGAAAAAATGCCGGAATGCAAATCGCAATTAACCCTAATCAAAAGTCTGTATTCACAAAGAATAAAATCAGATTGTGCCGCATTTGAAAATGCCATAAATGAAAAGACCCAAAAATCTAAAGAACAGCGTGCATCCGCAAAAAAAACGGTCAGAAAGGCTGCTTTGGAACAGTATCAATCATCTAATAAATATAATTTGGGACAATGCGTTACGGAATTTGGGAAATGTATGAAAACGACTGGGGAATGTGGTGAAGATTGGTCTGGATGTGTGGGCAGACTTGGCATAGATAAAATGTATACAAATCCAGAAATGCGGGTTGCTGTTGTTGGGCCAAATTCGTCTGTTATGATTGCCACGTCAACTATGGAAATCTTGGAATCCAAGAAAATGATGTGTGAACATGTTACAAAAGAATGTGTTTCGGTTAAAGATCAGGTTTGGGATGTTTTCTTGAAAAATACAATACCAGAAATTAAATCAGCAGAAGCATTGGTGGAATCTGATGCACGTTCTTCGTGTTTAACAAATATATCAGATTGTTTTATTAATGCGTGCAAAGATAATATTGGCGGTAAAGATAAAGATTCTTATGATTATTGTTTAACGCATCCTGAATCTGTAAAATCTTTCTGCAAGGTGGAGTTAGAGCCTTGTTTGGCTGCAACAGGGGGCAGTTTGGAAAATCCTGAAAATTCAACTTTGTGGCCGTCAGTGTTAGCTAAATTGGCGGCAATGCGTGTGGATGCTTGTACGTTAGAGGTTAAAGAATGTATACAAAGTGCTGACAGATGTGGCAGTGATTATACCCAATGTATCGGCTTGGATACCAATATAATTGTTCGTATGTGTCCGTATGAAAAATTGGTTGCTTGTCAGAAAATATATGGAAATGACGAAATCAAAGGTGAAGAGATTTATGATGCATTGGCACGTATTGTTGATGGTTTATTATTGAATATTGATAATAATCTGTTACAGACATGTCAGGCAAAAGTAGAAGAAGCAATGACAAAGGTTTGTGGTGACCCAGAATCATGTGCCGCGTTTGCAATAAACGATGAAACACTTGGAGCACAAAGTTTAAGGTACCAAATATGTCAATATTCTACGGATTCATTAGAAACAACAAAAGGTTTTAAATGGTTTGATTGCCGTTCCAATCTTGACCAAATTTCAGATTATGAATTGGGACGTGATAAGTCTGCACAATCAGAAAGTTTGGGATATGTAGCACCTTTTGCGGGTGTAATATCGGGAACAATAAATTGGGCTTCGGTGCAAATAGGTAGTGATGGTTTTATTGATATAGATGGTTATCTGGCAAATTATAAAAATGACAGTTCTATACCAAAGGAAGAAAAAGCACGTGTTCGCAGTGAATTGTTAGAATTGCAACAATATGTAAATAGAACAATAGAGTTAATTGAAAAAGATGAATGGGTTTCGTTTTGTGTTTCTGGACGTGAAGTGCCGGGTGTAACAAATCTTTTTTCAAAAAACAAAGTGCGTTTTCCAAAAATGGCAAATGCAATAAGACGGCAAATTGCAACGGCGGCCCTGCAACGTGCCAGAGCAAATTATTTTGTGGTTTTTGATGAATTATCAGAACGCATGGCAAAAGATTTAGTAAAAATAAATGAACGTGTCGCAAATAATATGCGTGAAAATGGAAAGGACGCAATGGCACATGCCGCCCAAAGGGCGTGTCAAGGTATTGCGATGGAATCGGCATTTGCCAAGGCACCAGTTGGACAAAGTTTATGGGCAAAGATAATTATAGGTATAATAGTTGTTATTTTGATTATTGTTGCATGTATATTTACATGTTGGATGGCGGCACCGGCATGTGCAACGGGGATGTTTGCGTCTATCGGGGTTAAAGCAGCAGTAGCTGTAGGTACTGCAGTTGGTAATGCTGTGGGTGTACCGGCTATTGCTGCTGCTACTGCTGCTGCTACTGCTGCAAGTGTATATGCAATCGCCCAATCTGCACATGATGATCAGGAGCTTGCAAATAAGCGAAAAAGAGAGGCAGAGCAGATGCGTCAAGATGCTGTTTGGTTAAATTCGGATGATAATCATAGTGAATATGCTTCTGTGGATTGGAATTATATGGAGTTTATATCTTCTGATTTTAATCGTGAAACAATGACGTGCAGGCGTTGTATAAAATACAGGAAGTGTTCAAAAACAAAATGGAGTATATTTACAGACAGAACTTGCAAAAGTTGGGGAAAATGGCAAGAAGGTAACTGTTCCGATTTAAAATTCTAATTTTTAATTCAATTCGCTTAAATCTGTTACTGTTTTTATTCCGGATTTGTTAAGTTGTTCGATTGTTCCCTGTAAATCCATTATATTTGTTGATTCAAGATATATTATTGGGGTCAAATTGTTTTCTTTTGCAAGTTCTATTAAATCATTTACTGGTGATTTGATTTGTTTGCCTGCTGCAAACCATGTATCGTTGTCCATTATCCAAAAATCTGTATCGCTATGAATGTATATTACATTTTTAGTTGTTATAACAAAATTTTTATATGTTTCGTAATCTATATCGTGTTCGTCAAAATATTGTGTAACAGAATTTGTTGATGCGGTTTCGTTTTCTGGTTGTGGTGTTGGTTTTGGTTCGTCAAAATTTATATCTGTAAAGGTTGGAACTGATGTGTCTGGTAAAGAATCACTGATGTCAAAATCTGTGGGAATAGGAAATGCGTTTTGTTCAGATTGTGCAATTTGAAGCATTTTTTCCGAATCGGTTTTTGGTTGATTAAATGACGATGTCATACCCAAAAATGATAATTTTTGTTTCATACGAATGAAAGGAACACGCAATTCAGACGGTAGGTTTTCTGGATATTCTGGTTGTGGTTCGTTTTCTGGTTCTTGTTCCTGTTCTGGTTCAGGTTCAGATTTAGCGACACACATACTTCTTAATTTTGCGAATATATTACTAAGAATTGGAACGGTCATAATAGGCTTTTTTGTGCGGTGCATAACCATTATTGTTGCTATGTAAATTGGGATGGCTGTGTATATAAATAAACAGAATACTATTCCTATGAAACTGTGAAAATTAGTGTGAAAAAATTTCCACCAATGCGATTTTAAAAATATATCAAAACCAAACAAATACCATAAAATCGCCCATAACATAGAAAAGTATATAATGGTCCATTCTATGATTAATAAATCTGATTTAAAAAATTCTAGTAACTTCTTCATACTGTGTATTATAGACAATTATAACACTTTGTCAATAATTTATATTCTTGTTTTTTAAATTGATAATTTTATTTAAAAAATACTTTTTTTTAATATGTGACTGTGATATAATAGTTTCGTATTATAATTTGGGGGAAGGAAATGCAAGTATTTAATTTGTTTGGTAAAGCAATGGTCAGTATGGCCGTTATAATGATGTTTGGCAATGTAAATGCTGCTGAAACTGGTGGTGGTCGTGGCAGTATGATGCCAACAACAAATGTCAGTCGTATGCCGACTGTGCCTGTGGTTGGAACTATGTCCGTTGTTGGTAATTCTGCGGTGACGGTAACTACTACGCCAACAGCCCCTGCACAGCAGACTGTTGTTGTAACGCCAACTCCGACTCCAACGCCGGAACCAAAACCAGATGAAACGAAACCTGTTGAACCGAAACCTGTGGCAGAATGTGAAGATGGTGGTGTTAAGAAGTCTAAGTATACTGTATCTGCGTGTATGGATGATTTGAAATCTTGTGTGAATAATGGTGCGTTACAGGGTGGTATAAACGATTTGTTTAACGAAGACGTACGTAATTCTATATTTGCGGGTATGCGGTTGTGTCAATCAACTGTGGATAAATGTGTGGCAAATGTTCGTTTAAATTGTCGTAATGTTTATAATGATTCTAATGATGTTTGGTTGGATTTTAATTCCAGAGTAATTCAGCCAGAATATTATAATTTCGTTTTACGCAGAACGGGTTTAAGTCCAAATCAGGCAGAAAATACCTGTTTGTTGCTGGATAGAAATACATACGGGGCATCTTTTACGTCTGTGTCTGATTTAGATGTTGTAAAGGCTGAATATCAAAAGAAAGTCGGTGCGTATAATGGTGCAGATGGCAGAAATATAAGCAAGAGTAACCCATTGGGTGCCGAAGTAAATACGATTGGATATGATGGCAAACGTGGTCATTATGCAAGATGGGATGCAGCAAATGCCGAATGTTTGGTACGTGTTGGTGCGTACAATAAAGACACCGCTATTAAAAACAGTTGGTTGTTTGGTGCGGTTGGTAATGATAACGTGGCAGAGGTTTGGAAACCAGTTGGTTCAACGTTTACTTGCAACAAAGATTTGTTCGGATTTTCGTTGTTTAACGATACGAAAACTGCTGCTGTGGTTGGAATTACTGGTGGTGCGGTTGTTGGTGCTGGTGTTGGTGCTGGTATTGGTGCCGGCATGTATAATTCACAACAGGCTAAAGCAAAAGCTGGCAAATGTAGTGATGAAAAGTATCGTACAGCATTGGCGGTAGAAATACATAATAAACATCAAAACACAATTTTGTACGATTATGTGTGCAAGGTGGAACAAAGTGGTAAGGGAACAGTTTGTACAAGATTACTTTCAAGTGATGATTTTCGTAAGGGTATGACGGAAGATGTTTGCAGAAATATTGAAAATTTATACAGCGTAAAGAATGCTTATGATGTTCAAATTGAACGTTGTGAAACAGATGAGAAGTTTAAAAAATTGACCGACGAAATTGCCAAAGGTACAAATTTTAAGAACTTTGATGTTGGTGATGGTATTAAGGTTAAAGGTGAATTTTACCCTGCAGATAGCGATGGTAACTCTTGTGTAGTGTCACCACAAAACGAAGGTGATAAAGCGGCCGTTGAGTTTGTTAAATCCTATACATCTAATTGTTTGTTTAAACCAATCAAGACAGGTGTTAATGTCGCATGTAATGATACAGAACATGGTTGTATGCCGCTTCATAAAATAGAACAAGATTTAAAAACTTTAAGTAGTGCTTTGGGACAAATTAAATCTGTGGTTGATCCAAAGGTTACAGACGGGGCAAAGAAAAGCGGTTCCAGTAAAGGTGCTATGATTGGAAAAGGTGCCGCAATTGGTGCTGCTACTGGTGTAGGTGTTGGTGGTATAGCAACCGCGATAACCGCTTTTGTTGAACGCAGTAATATTAATTGCCGTGTGGGGGATGGTTTGAATTCAATTTCATTTGGTAAATCTCATACAATTGATACGTTAAAAGATTTCTATGTGAAATGGAATCTGCAATTGCCTGATACGGTTTCGCCAACCTCTGTTGTGACAGATGTTGCATCTTGGGAACAGGCTTGTGCACAATTCAATAATAAACTTTATGATTGTCCGAATGTTCAAATCAATTACAGAAAAGACGGCAAAAATGAATTGATAGCATCTGCTTGCAAGATATCTGGTTCAGTTTGCGTCATAAATGATTCTGTGGCTTTGTCTTGGGGTGAAGACGAAGAAGAAGTGGAAGCGGTCGTGCATAGAGAAAGACCAGATCATCACAAAGAAAAACCACGTCATGAAAAACCAAAAGAAGACAAAAATCGTCATGATGATAGACCAGATGGACATTATAATGACATAGAAGATATTGATCAAGGTTGGTATGCTGGTGCTGGTACTGGTTGGTATAGTGGTATTAAGGACGATAAGAAGGACGAGTTTGTAAAATTCCCAGTATTGGAGGAACAAAAACAGATAGATACCGAACGTATACGACAATCAATGGAAATGGCAGAAAACATGTTGGAAAATAAACCGATTTTAGACCCAAGCAAATATGGTGATTCTTGTCCGGGCTGTTATAAACAAAATCCTTCACTTGATTTAAGTATCAAGCCTGTTGGCACTATTAAACCTGTAAAGATAAATTCTGGTTCATTTCAGAAACTTGGTAATTAGTATTGATTATAAGTACGATAAAGAAAGGACAAGTGTCCTTTCTTTTTTTTATATATCCCACAAAGTGATTTAGTGCTGAAAACAAGAAAAAAACACTTTAACAAGTGTGTGTTTAATAAAACCGGTGATTTGATTTCTATTTCCATAGGTACTGTGCAGTATATGGCACGTCAAATAGGTACAGGTCCAGTAGTTGAACCAATGAAAGAAATTGGACGTGATTTGTGGAATAGATTTGGAAAAGCGTTGGTTGCAACGGGGCAAACTTTGGAAACGGTTGGTAATAACATGCAGAGCAGTGACGTAAGATATGCTAATAATTGATGTGTGTTATTCTTGAAAAAATTAACCCCTGAATTGTTGTTCAGGGGTTTTTATATATAAACATATTGTATTATTTTTTGTTTTTATGATTATAAACTTTTTGCATTATCAAGAACATTATCGCATACGAATAAACGTTTATCGCGTATATCACTATATTGTTGTTCCATTTTTTTCATGTTATTATTTAATTTGTCCAATTTTTTAAGTAATTCATTATCTTTTTTTATAATTTCTGGTAATGCTGGTATTGTCGTTCCCAATTTTTTCAGATAATCAAGTCTATCCTGCATATCTTTTATTTGAGGGTACATTGGCAATTTTACCATATAATCTAATTTTACTGCTGGATTATATATAGCTGAAAGGCGAATAAGTTTTCTAAAAGCTTTGTAATTTTCTGTGTAGGGTCCATAGCCTTTTAGATAAGTTAATACATTAGGCTTTATCTTGTTCCAAATTGTACTGATGGTTTTATCAATTTGTTCGTATGAAATATTTTTAGGTAATGGTTTGCTTGGCCTTTCGTTGAAATGCGTTACC
>JAEEGL014602149.1_pt1 | contig 14266 bp, 11 predicted proteins | sample 9134231 | NCBI WGS metagenome assembly JAEEGL01 (sample SAMN16246548, study PRJNA631951) | gut metagenome | biome: gut microbiome; feature: rumen; material: fiber-attached | host: Bos | place: Iran: Karaj | collected 2018-10 | reverse complement strand
TCTGAATCAGCTTATAAATTTAGCATCAGGGCATTATCTTATCAGAATGGATGGTGATGATTTGATGTTCCATGATCGGCTTGAAAGGCAGGTGAAATTTTTGCAAGAGCACCCTGATGTTGATGTCGTAGGAGCACCTGCAATAGTGATAGATGAGAATAACAATATCCTTGGTTTGCGTGGGCGGGCAAGTCGTATATGGAGTTTTGATGATTTGTTTATGTCATCTCGCTTTATTCATCCAACAGTAGCTGGTAAAACTGAATGGTTTAGAAACTGGAAATATGATGAAAGTCTGTCTGGTTGTGAAGATATGGATTTGTGGATTCGTAGCTTTAAAAAATCTGTGTTTGCAGATATTCTCGAACCTGTACTTTTTTATTGTGAACCTTTGACATTCAGATTGAAGACTTATCTGAAACGTCAAACATTACTTCTCCGTTATTCTTGGGGAATGAGACGTTATATGGATAATAAAGGCCATATTCTTAAGCTGATATGTAAGATTGTGGTTTCATCGATTGCTGCTGCCTTTTTGCATATAATTCGATGTGATGATAGGATGATACGAAGACGCAACGAACAACTGGCTAAGGACTCTATTACTAATTATAATTATATATTAAGTAAAATAGTGACGACAGTTTAATGATAAAGATAATTCGAACAACGACAGTGCCTGAATCTCTGGATACCTTTTGTAAAGGAATGCTTCAGGAGTTGTCGGAGAAATATGAAATTGTAGGATTGTCATCGCCTGGAGAAGCTCTTGAGAGAGTGGCTGAGCGAGAAGGTGTAAGGGCTATAGCGGTGCCTATGGCTCGTCGTATATCATTGAAGAGCGATCTTATTTCTTTATGCCGTCTTGTTAAGGTTTTCAGAAATGAAAAGCCGACAATGGTACATTCGATGACACCAAAGGCAGGATTACTATGTATGATGGCAGCTTGGATTGCAGGAGTACCAGTTAGAGTGCATACATTTACAGGTCTAGTTTTTCCTACTGCTACAGGACTGAAGCGTAGAATCCTGATGGCTACAGATTGGTTAACCTGTGCGTGTGCCACACATATTATACCAGAGGGTGAGGGCGTAAAAAATGATTTGCTTAACAATGGCATTACGCAGAACTCACTGAAAGTGCTTGGCTATGGAAACGTTCGAGGTGTGGATTTGGATTTCTGCTCTAGACGTTCTGAAGTCATGAAACTTGCTGCAGGGATAAAGAAAGATGTATTTACGTTTGTATTTGTAGGGCGTATTGTACGAGATAAGGGTATTAACGAGTTATGTCGGGCTATGGATAAACTGTCTAGGTCTGTTCAAGCGAGACTTATATTGGTAGGTAATTTTGAAGATAGTCTTGATCCGATATCAGATGATGCTCGTGGCATTATTAAAAGAAATCCTGCAATTGAATCCGTCGGTCCGAAATATGGCGATGAATTATTATCCTATTATGCAGCGTCTGATTGTTTCGTTTTTCCAAGTTATCGAGAAGGATTTCCTAATACTGTAATTGAAGCAGGCGCTATGGGGCTGCCGTCGATAGTGACTGATATAAATGGCTCTCGTGAGATTATTAATCATGGCGAAAACGGAGTTGTCATTCCGTCGAAAGATGCTGATGCACTATATGAGGCAATGTTGAATATGGTGAGTGATAACATTGCTCGTGATAAAATGGCTGGTAATGCAAGAGAGATGATTGCATCAAGATTTGAGCAGGGCTTTGTGAGAAAGTGCTTGTATGATTTCTATGATGAAATATTGAAAGATTATGATTAAGTATGTTATACGCAATTGCACACATCTTAAGAGATAAATTAGGATGGCTATGGAATATTATTGAAAGTTTTAATGGAATGCTCTTTTCGTTAAGATATGGAAAGAGAATGAGAGACTTTTCTTTTACGAATATTCTAGAAGGGTATAATCTTGTTGCATTGAGGGATGTTTCTACTGATAGTATGGTAGAATTCTTTGAACATCAACCAGAGGAAGCTTTTACGTACTTTCGTCCCCATGGTTTTGATTCCAAAAGTATAAAAAGTTTACAAGGTAACAGTGCTTTTCTTGGCTATGTGCTTATGGATAAGTCAAATAGCAAGATTGCTGGTTATTGCTTTAACAGATGTTTTTTCCATGGTCAAGGATTCCGTGGTAGGATGGTAGATATCGATTATCGTGGAAAAGGTATAGGAACAGCAATGAACAAAATACTTAATGAAGTTGGATTTGGTATCGGGCTGAGACTATTTGAAACAGTTTCGAAAGACAATGTGGCGTCATATCGTTCTGCCATTTCTGCCAGTAATGTTAAAGTTGTAAAGGAAATGCCACATAATGAACTATATTTAGAAATATTGGAGGGATAATAGAATATGTTTTTAAAGTGGATATTTGATAGAATAGTCTCATTCATTGGTTTGTTGTGCCTATGGCCTGTACTGATAGTGGTGGCTATTCTGATTAAGATAAAGATGCCTGGCGGACCAGCATTGTTTACTCAGAAACGAGTTGGGCGACACGGAAAGTTGTTTACGATGCATAAGTTCCGTTCGATGACTGTAACGCATAGCGGTTCGTCGGTATCTGTAGCCGGTGAGGCGCGTATTACACCTTTAGGGGCTAAACTCCGTAAATATAAACTGGATGAACTGCCAGAACTATGGGACGTGCTTATTGGTAATATGAGTTTCGTAGGACCAAGACCCGATGTGCCAGGTTATGCTGATCAGTTGAAAGGCGATGACCGTAGGGTGCTGGAACTTCGTCCAGGTATTACAGGTCCAGCATCATTGAAATATCGTGATGAGGAGGAACTTCTGGCTAAGGTGGAGAATCCGATAGAATATAACGATACAGTGATATATCCCGATAAAGTTCGCATCAATCTGTATTATCTGGATCACTATTCTTTTATAAAGGATATCCAGATGATTCTTTGTACGGTGTTGGGGAAGAGAATGAAGTATAATAACGAAATGATATAATATGGCAAATAAGAGGATTTATCTATGCTTGGCTCATATGAGCGAGGCAGGATTGGAACAGAAGTATATTAAGGAGGCATTTGATACCAATTGGGTAGTGCCCCTTGGACCAAATGTAAATGGCTTTGAGAAAGACTTAGAAGAATTTGTTGGCCAGGATAAACGGGTAGTGGCTTTGAGCGCTGGTACTGCGGCGGTGCATTTGGCGCTGATTGCTTGTGGTGTTGGTCCTGGTGACGAGGTGATTGTACAGACCTTTACGTTCTGTGCTTCGTCACACCCAATTACTTATTTGGGAGCAACACCTGTGTTCGTAGATTCTGAACGCGACACTTGGAATATGGATCCTGATTTGTTAGAGGAAGCTATCAAGGATCGTATCGCCAAGACGGGTAAAAAGCCTAAAGCAATCGTGCCCGTGGCGCTTTATGGTATGCCTTATCTGATTGACCGCATTATGGATATTGCAAATCGTTATGAGATTCCTGTGATTGAGGATGCGGCTGAAGGATTTGGTTCGAAGTATATGGGACAAATGCTGGGTACATTTGGAAAATATGGTGTGCTTTCGTTCAATGGTAATAAGATGATTACTACCAGTGGCGGCGGTGCGCTGATTACACCTGATGAGGATGCTTGGCGTGAGATTATGATGTATGCCACCCAGTATCGTGAAAGCTATCCTTACTATCAGCATGAGAAGATTGGCTACAACTATCGCATGAGTAATATTTGTGCAGGTATCGGTCGTGGTCAAATGACAGTAGCAGATGATCATATTAAGCATCACCAGCATGTGCAGAAACTCTATGAGGAGTTGTTGGCTGGTGTTGAGGGCGTGACTGTTCATAAGCAGCCTGCTAATGGTGATTACGATAGTAACTACTGGCTTTGCACGATAACACTTGATCCTGCGTTGAAGGTCAAAGGACAGGAGGATGCTTATAAAACTATCGTTACTGGTGCAGTTGGTGGTGCGGCAGGTGTTATTCATGCAGCGTCGAGTGCTGTAACAGATTGTCAGCCCAATGATAATGTAGAGGCTATGCGTGTGGCTTTGGATAAAGCAGACATTGAGGCCCGTCCTGTATGGAAGCCTATGCACAAGCAACCCGTATACAAGGATGCTCCTGCTTACATAAATGGTGTGAGCGAGGAAATCTTCAAGATTGGTATGTGCCTCCCCGCTGGTCCATATGTGAGCGATGGGGATGTGAAATATATCGTTGATACAATCAAGGCGAGTATCGCAGAATGAGGATCCTTCAAACCCTGTCAGGGGGTAGGTTTATGGCATCGGTACGTGGTTTTCAATGGCTAAACGCCTCGGAGAAGAAAGGTTCTTTTCTGGGGCGTTTGGCGTTTTTCGCCACATTTATGCTATTTTTCGTCCAAATTGTTTGGAGGTAAAGAGATTTTTTGTATATTTGCCAACGGAATGAGTGTTAACACTATAAGTTACCTATTCTGATATATGTAAATTAAATTTAATTTTTGCGTAATACGCTGAAACTTAATTAATTAGGTTTTGTATTGCGGAAGATGAATGTGAAGCTAAGGTTCATACACGTGACATCTAAGGTGTCGCATGAGGGTATTGTCGTAGGATCCTCCTGACGAGGATTTACAATACAACAACGGCTGAGTCAAATAAAACTTATTGATATACATATGCCTATATTTTCTACGCAGGATATTGTTAGCATTACTGATGTTCAGAATATATATCTAGATGCATTGAAACGGTTCCCCGTGATGCATTTGTCGCCATCGGAAAGAATAATAGATGGTGGTGGCTATGTGTTGTCAAAACAGATTAATGGTAAATTGCTGTTGAAACCCAACATTACAAAGCAAGGACTGCTTTTTAGAGGTGCTTCAAATGTGAATAAAGTTTATACAACATCAACAGGGCGTAGATTTAATCGTTTCGGTATTAATTTTAAGCAATTTGAATCACTTATCAATTCATTTCCGCTATATGATATGTTTAAAAATGGGGTGGAACTTCCAAATGGTGAAACCCTGTGCTTGGAGAATCCGTACGGATTGGCATATATCTATGATATAAGTCTGCCATACATAGGATTGACATCAGATTTGAATGTGGCTATGTTTTACGCTGTGACTTCATTTAACGAAGATACCTGCAGATTTGAGATGAAGAAAGAAGGGACTGGGGTTCTATATGCCTATGAACTCAGACAGCCGTTAAGACTAACGCGTAGCCTGACCACCATTGGACTTCAGGTTTTTCCAAGATCCTTTGGACAAAGGTTATTCCTGCTACAGATGCCTGAAAATGCGGATTTTAACCAGCATAAGGCGGTGATTGGTTTCAGATTTAACCACCAGGAGGATAAAGCTAAGGAGATTTTTGAAATGTTCAAGGGGGGAGAAATGCTTGAACCATCGGATGATTTCCTATGTAAAAAACTAAAGCAACTTAATGATAACCCTACACCGTTACCAGTTTTCGAAGCGAAAGATCTAGAAACATTATACGAGAGAATTGATGATTATTGGGCTGAGTTTATATCATTGATACATTTTGAGAAAAATGAAGAGGAAATAAAACGTTTTCTTCTGAAATTGCCTCAAGACGACAAATATGCTCGTTATTTTAACCTAAATCAATACTACAATGAAAGATAATCGACATTACTTTTATGTGGTGCTAATAGCTTTGATATTGGTGCTAGGAATCTATTATATTGGAATTAGTGAGGCGAATACCATTATTTCGCACTTCAACTTTTTGCAAAAGGTAAATGGTATTGAGGCAGACGAAAGAGGACTGTTTGGTGATAGTACGGGATTTATCAACACTTTCTTCTCATCGCTTGCATTTGCTGGTGTAATTCTGACTCTCTATTGGCAAATCAAAGAAAATGGAAAGAACAAGGAGGAAGATCACCGAAAACAGTTTGAAGATGTATTCTTCCATATGACTGATAATTTTGAAACCATCATATCTGGACTTAAGGTTGAAGTTGTAGATCCGTTCGATGTAATAAGAAGATTGCAACAGTGGTCTCCACTTGACAATGACAGCTCCAACCGTACGCAATATAAAGAGGGTAGAGAAGTTTTTAAATACCTATATTGCGAGATGATAATAGACCAGACCACTTTGACAGAAGCTATACAAAGCTATGGTATCGAAAGGTATGAGGGCTTTGTGCAGGGCTATTTGGATCATTACTTCAGATACTTTTATAGAATATTACGATACATAGACGATAGCAAACTGATAGATGACGAACAGAAATACAGATACGCTTGTGTCTTGAGAGCGCATCTTTCAAGCTACGAACTTCTAATACTGCATTATAATGGATTGTCGGCTGTAGGGTATGCAAAACTTAAACCACTGTTGGAGAAGTACTCTATGCTGAATAATATTAGGTTTGATTTACTAGTTAACCATTCCGGGCAAGATGAAAAAGAGTTCTTCGGTGAGGAGTTATATTATGAGGATTGTGCTTTTCAACATGAAAGAACGTCGAGCAAAAAGAAGCTGCGTGGATTCTGGTATAGATTATTATGGACGTCGATAATCACCATAGTAACGGTTCCATTTGTACAACCTTTCTGGAATGACGTGATTGTGGACGATTTAATGGTAAAATTACCAGGTGACAGTTTCGCTTTTTTCTTTGTTCTTCTATCATTCGCTCTGTATCATGTGTGGAGAAGATGGAGTAAAGACGAACAGCTATTTCTTCAAATTCAAGCAGTTAAGAACGAACCTGTTGAAAAGAAAGAAGAACTGGAAATGAAGATTTTGAAAAGATGTCAAGCATTGATGCCTGTAGCAGTTATTATCATAGCTGGATGCATAATGATGCTGTCCTCTGATTATTATCTGACGGGCGGACTGGCTTTTTGCGATTTTCTGGTCTGTTTTATCCCCGTGGTCTATGAAATATATACAATGATCTGTGTAGCCGTGAGGGTACAGGATGTCTACTATCTTAGGAACATAAAACTATTTGCAAACTAATGGAACATAAGTATGCTGCTCAAGAACTTGAAGGCAGAATATTGTCGTCAGGCTGGAAAGTACTTAGTAAAATTGAGAAACCTGCCAAGCAGGGAACAGATGTTGTGAACGACTTCTCTGTGTATTACGAAGTAGAAAAAGATGGCGTTCATTGCTATATGAAGGCTATTGATTTCTCTAGATATATGTCGATTCGTACAGAGGGTCAAAAGAGTACAGATTTGCTGGAAATGATGATTAAGGACTTTCATTATGAGAGAGATCTGTCGATACACTGTCAAAAGAGAAGAGTTACAAAAGTGGCTTTTGTTATTGAATCGGATGAAGAAGAAGTGGATGGCTATATGTTTAGCATTGTGCCCTATCTGATATTTGAGAAAGATGATGGTGATGTACGAAAGCTACTTGCCTATAACCGGAAATTTGATTATGCGTGGAAATTGAAATCGCTGCATGATGTTGCAGTGGGGATTCAACAGTTGCATAACGCAGGTGTGTCTCATCAGAGTCTTAAACCATCGAATTTGTTGCTTTTTAAAGGAAATACGAAGATTGGTGAATTGGGTAAGGCGTTATGTCCAGAGTTAGATGATGCCTGCTATGACTGGGAATTCAAAGGGGATTATAACTATGCCCCACCTGAAATGTTGTATGGATATATGATACAGGACTGGAAGACAAGAGCATATATGGCAGATTGTTATGTTCTGGGTGGTTTGATAGTTTATTATTTGACGGGAGGAACGATGAATGGAATACTATTTAAATATCTACCTGAAAACTTCCATCCAGCTCATTATTCTATACCATTTGATGCTGTGATTGGATATCTGATGAATGCTTTTGAGCAGGCTTTACAAGATATCAAAACATCATTAGAGGGCACTGTACTTGAAGAAAGAATCCTGAACATAATCAGATATTTGTGTTGTCCAGACCCACAAAGGAGAGGTCATGCCAAGACCATTCAGACAGCCGACTCAAATTATAATCTTGAACGTTTCGTGACTGAATTGGACTATCTGAGCAGGAAAGCTGAACTTGAACTCTTAAAAGGATGAGTTATGGCATCATTATTTCAAGACATTGAGCGCCGTGTTATACCGAATTGGAGAAACTATCGAGACACCTGCGCAATAGGAGAACTTGGGTCATATAGCTTAAAAGCGAATCTAAACCAGAAATTTACGATAGAAGAGTATGTAAATGACTGGAAGGGTAACCGTGATATATTGTTTGCTGGAGAATTAATCAGTGCTGCTGTTACGAATGATCAGTTGGGATTAGATGAAGTGACAGATGCTGCAGAATATATCATCAAGAACAAAGACAAAGCTTCGCCTGTTCAAATTAAATTAGCTGGGTGTGTGTTCAGAGACGCGGAGCAAACGCAAAATGAAACAGATAGTAGTGGAATTCTTGATAAACTACTTGGGACAGAGAAGACTATCGGTGATATTATTCTACTAAAGGAAAGAATTAGACGGTATCCTTATAACCCTATTCTGTATGTAGAGATTTCGAGGTGTTATTTGTTATTAGGACAGGTAGATAAGGCAACGCGGATGATGAGCATAGCAAGGCAATTAGGAACTCATAACCGCTATGTAACAAGAAGTGCAGCTAGACTCTATCTTGATATAGGCGACAAGGATGCCGCGCATGATGTGGTAGTCAGAAATGAAATGGTGAAGGAAGATCCTTGGTTGCTGGCATCGGAAATATCTATCAGTCTTGTAAGAGAGCGATTCTCAAAATATATTAAGAAATCTGCTGGCATATTAAATAGTAGTAAGTTTGATGCTTTTTCATTGTCAGAGCTTGCTAGTACTATAGGGACGGTAGAACTGCTTGACGGTTCGCGAAAAAAAAGTCGTGATTATTTCAAACAGGCTTTGATTCTTCCAAATGATAACAGTTTTGCCCAGGCAGAATGGGCGAAGGCTCACAGTATCCCATTGGATATTACAGGTGCTAAGTCTAAACAAGTACAGAGAAATTATGAAGCACAGTGTATTTATAAATACTATTCTGACCAATATGAAGATGCACTAAATGAGTCGGTAGTATGGTTGTATGACATGCCATTTTCGTTAAATGCTACACTACTTGGCTCGGAAATTGCCTATCTGCATCTGAAGAAATATGATGTCGCTGAGAAAATATTGAGGATTGGCTTGAAATGTAGGCCCAAAGATGTTGTACTGCTTAATAATTTGGCTTATTGTTATGCTCGTGATAATAAACTGACTGAGGCAGAGGAACTGCTTAAAGTCATTGACTCTTTGAAGAAAGATGAAAAAATAGAGAGTACAGAAGTGTGCTGCAAAGCGACCCGCGGACTTGTTGCCTATAGGAGAAGAAACATAGAAGAAGGCCGAAGACTGTATTTGGAAGCTGCTAGAATGACCAAAGAAGAGGGATTAAGCATCGACTATAACCAAAATGCGCTATTGAATTTCTTTAGAGAGGAGCTATTAGCCTCGGACGGGAACTTGGCAGCTGAGGACTTGACTTATATTGAGAATTATGTGAAATCTGTTCATGAGGAATCTACTCAGAAATATATTACTGCGTTGAAAAATGATGTGATGGCATTGCTTAAGAACAAAACAGTTGAATTAGCCCCCCAAAAGAGGTAGAAATAAAGGGAAACCAGGAGGTAGGTTTATGACATTTTATCTGATAACATCGGAATATATGTACCACCTGTATCTGGGAAATTTCTCTTATACAATTAAGTGGGGCCTGCTTAACAAAAGCAAAGATGTGGAATAAACTATATATACAATAACTAAAAATTAAGACTATGCAAAATCCTAAATCAGAATTTTTAAAAATCAAATTGAATCACAAATCTGGCGGTTTTAGAACGTTCAGAGACTTTATGGTAAACAATGATGCCTCGATAGGCATTGAGAAGACTGTTTGCGAGGTGGAGTGAAAGGGATTGGGGACCAGGGAGTAGACAAGATGCATAGCCGAGCGAAGGGGGGCGATTTTTTTAATCAGGAAGAAAAACCATGAGATTTGGGGATTACTGGAGTAGTTGGATGAGAAGCATGAAGTATCTTTGTAATCTTATAAAAAGATGTAAAACTTGGTTTATGGATAAGGTGACAAATAATAGAAATAAGAAAGTTGTTTTATCTCAGACCTTGACGGGCAGAGTAGAAGAGTTCGAATTGATAGCCGTGCGGTGTAACTCCAAAAGTAGTGGAAAACGGAAAATGACGCCAGACCTTATCTATTACTTTTTGGACGGATATGATATAAAACCAACGGAAGTTACTAAAACTCTAGAAAGGACGGAGCAGAACTATCTATATGACGACTTTTATTCGGGAACGCTCAAAGGGAAACCCCATCTCCAAATTAGTGCTATTGTTGGTCAAAACGGATCAGGAAAGAGTAGCATAGTAGAATATGTTATGCGCCTGGTGAATAATTTTGCATCAGCAACCCTTGGAGAGAAGAAACAAGGACCTGCTGCAACAAGGCTTCACTATATAGATAAAGTGGATGGGGAACTGTGGTTTGCACTGGGATCGAATATCTACCATCTTACTGTGAAGAATGCTCACGTTAGTTTAATACTACTGAAGAACGTGGGGGAAAAAGAAGGAAAAACCATATATGCGGGCGAAAAAGTGGTATTTGATAATCATGGTGATGTTGAATGTACAGAAGTGATAAATCTGATGCAGGGAGAGGAAAACGAAGCGAAACTGAAGGAAATATATAGCCACTTTTTCTATACCTTAGTGTCGAACCAGTCGATATATGCCTACAATACTAATGATTTTAAAAAAGAATGTAACAGTATCGCCAAAGAGTCGATGGCGCTAGGGGTGAAGAAAGATGGATCGGAATATACCGTGGAAGAATGTAATTGGTTGCATGGGATATTTCATAAGAACGATGGTTACCAGACTCCAATAGTCATTACACCATTCAGGGATAACGGAAATATTGAAATAAACAAGGAGAATTATCTTGCTTTAGAAAGACTGGTGACGCTATTGGCCCGTCAGAAGGGACTTAGGATTATTAACGGACATCTGAAGGCTGAGAGTTTGACGTATTCATATGAGACTGCCATCTATTATGGATTTCGTGCAGTAAAGAGTCTCGGCTATATAAACCTGACAGAAAAGGGTTACCAATCGCTCAGGAACGACATTGTTAAAGCGTGGAGTGACGCGGTAGGAGAGGATATTGAAAAGCATCAGGCAGATCGAGCATATTATAAGCAAGCAGTAGATTATCTGGTATATAAGACCCTTAAGATATCCAAACAGTATAAACAGCATAATGATTTTCATCATATATACAGCCAGATGACAGATGAGTATGATAAGGATGCTGTTAAGAAACTCGTGCAGGGGGAATCTATGGACTATTCGCATATTACGAGGAAGGCCATGCAGACTTTGGCTTATTTCCTTTTTAACATATTTACACTTGAAGCTAAATATGATGAAAAAGGAACATTGGAAGCTAACAAAACAAACATGAGATTTGATGAATTGGGAAAAATATGGAAAAAAGCAACGGAGGAGAGAAAAAGGGAAATATTGTATATGCCATTATGGAGCCATATCAGGATGTGTGCTTTGACGATACCGCCATTTTTCTCTATGAGAATCAACCTATGTGAGGCAGACAATGAGAATGTGAAGATAGATTTCGAGACGCTTAGCAGCGGGGAGAAACAGCAGATATTCAACATCAGCTCAATATTGTATCATCTTGACAATCTAGACTCGGCCTCTATTGATAAAAGTAATGAAAACAGAATAGTGTATCATCATGTGAATGTAGTATTAGAGGAGATTGAATTGTACTATCATCCCGAGATGCAACAGCAATTTGTAGAATACCTGATTGAGGGTATAGATCAGATGATATTGGAACATATTAATGGCATTCATGTAATGATAGTGACACACTCGCCATACGTATTATCTGATATCCCCCGTTCAAATGTGCTTGCGTTGAAGAAAGACGAGGAAATACCCATGAAAGGACTCAGAACATTTGGTGCAAACATACATGATATGCTTAAGGATAGTTTCTTCTTACAAGGTGGGTCTATCGGAAACTTTGCTCAATGGGAAGTGGGGCACCTGATGGCAGTGATGAAAGTTTACAAGTGGATGGATGAAGAAAAGGATGAAAGTGTAATATGCCCTTATTTATCGAATGGAGACAAGATTTACAAGTTCTTAAAACGGTATGAATATGTTGTGAATATTGACGGGAAGGTTGAAAAACGTCTATATAGAGAGGATTTTAAGAAAGATTTTTCTGCAGGGAGATTATTAATGCGTATAGATTTGTTTGACGAGCCTGTACTGAAAAATATATTATTAGAAGAATTCCATCGGACGTTTCCTTCGTTCGACAAGGGGTATAAGGCGGCAAAATTGAAGGAATTATATCGACAAATCAAAGAATTGGAGGAAGAACAAGATGATGTGGAAGCTTGATATACCTAGTGAAGATACTAAACAAGAATATGAGGTAATGGTGCTGCCGGGACTGGCGGAAAGGGTTGCAAGAGGAGTGGGAGATGGGGACAATCACGTAGAATTGGCTGATCAAGCTAAAGACATCCTGATGCCCAATTGGAGGAACGCAGACTGTAAACAATGGAATAAAAGACATCTGAAGGCACTCTTGATAAATGAGCCAGCATCTTTGGAGACTAAGGAACGGGAGTTGATGAACCTACTAAACGACATAGATGATGGGGCATCAAGGCCGGACAATATATTGCTGGGGAAAATATTCGATTATGAAGGAGTGTTTAACGATTCTACCAAGAAGAGGGCATATTGGCTTGCCAAAAAGATTGGAAGAAATACATGTGTCTATTGTAACCGGCAATATGTGTTTACGGTGGTAAGGAATGGCGGTAATAATAAGAAAGATAGAATAACAAGGCCTGTGTTTGACCATTGGTTTACAAAAAGCGAACATCCATTGTTGTCGCTGAGCTTGTTTAATCTTATCCCAAGCTGTACAGTGTGTAATAGTTCAGCGAAAGGAAACGCTGACTTTTCGTTAAATACCCATATTCATCCGTACGTACACAGACAAGGTCATCCTGCCATTACCTTTAAGGTGACTGCAGCTGCATCTCCCAAATTGAAATGGGAGGTGACTATTGACGGGAAGAGGTTTAGAAAAGAAAACAAAATGAAGGAGGATTTGGCCCTTGATGAGATATATACGATGCATGGCTCATTGGAAGTGAATGATCTTATGGATTTTAAACAAAAATATCCTGATGGGTATTTGAAACAACTAGTAGATGATGTGCTAAAAGGTGTCAAACCTGGGTATACGCTTAATAGGAACGATGTTTATAGGATGTTGTTCGGGGTGGAGGCAACGGAAGATAAATTTCTTGACAGACCGTTGAGCAAGATGAAATATGATATTTTGCATGATATGGGGGTGATTTGATGTGGAGAGAGAGGTGAAACCTTTCCTTTCGGACGTGAAGGGACAGTAACTTAGGTGCAACACCGTCATATAGAAGTATTATTATAGATGGGAGAGGATGAATGATAATCTTATTAATGTAAGATAAACTCATCGAAGGATGAGAACTAGATTATTTTTTACTAATGTCTTAATTATTTTAATTTATGGCTAAAATTAGAATGCTTTAGGACTGTCTAGCGAGATGCTAGGCAGTGCCCGTCCAGAGAAAGACGTTAAACTTACTGGAGAATTTGACTGGCGGTACTTCTTTAGTGATGGTACTCTTCCGGGTATGTGTTCCTCTTTGTGACCCGTTAACCGTAGGGGCGTATTTGATACACGTACTGAAGATGCTGTTCTTCAGGTAGGATCGACCGAAAAACAAGATTGACTGGGTAGTAGAAATACTACTGCTATTATGTTTTATCATCGCGGTATTGTCTGTATGCGGTATCAGCTTACCGATAACGTTGGTGAACGTAGCAACGATTATATCTTTGGTGCTGTTCTCCGCTGCTTGGTAGCCCGACGCTACGTGAGTAAAGATTAATCGAGGGTGAAATCTATGTCTGCGGTGGATCTACCTCTTCCCATTCCGAACAGAGAAGTAAAACCCGAGAGAGCCGATGGTACTGCAATGAAATGCGGGAGAGTAGGAAGTCGCCCAATGTTTTTTTGAATATATGAGAGGATTGGGAGAAATGTGTTGTTAGGATTGAGAGATTGATGCTGGCGATGCGTTTTTGTGTTTTAAATAAAGAATAGTTGA
>JAEEGL011317870.1_pt1 | contig 14266 bp, 9 predicted proteins | sample 9134231 | NCBI WGS metagenome assembly JAEEGL01 (sample SAMN16246548, study PRJNA631951) | gut metagenome | biome: gut microbiome; feature: rumen; material: fiber-attached | host: Bos | place: Iran: Karaj | collected 2018-10 | reverse complement strand
CCGCCGGGTAGCATTGACTCTGTAGTCCTTGGCAAACACATCACTGCTCTCACAGATAGGACCTACCACATCATAAGTCTCCTCCTCAGCAACGCTGCTCAGGTTCTCAATCTTATGCGAAGCATGGTACAGCGCCGGACGTATCAGGTCCGTCATTCCCGCATCCACAATGATAAACTGCTTAGCCGTAGCCTTCTTCACATACAGGCACTTGGTAATCAGCGAACCGCACTGAGCCACAACCGCACGTCCCAGCTCAAAGTGCAGCTGCTGTCCGGGGCGCAGCTTCAGGTTCTCAGCGTAAGTGTCAAAGTAAGCCTTGAAGTCAGGAACAGGATTCCCGTCAGGGTTATCGTAATCTACACCCAGTCCGCCGCCCACATTAATATTCTTAACGCAGATGCCCTGTTTCTCCAGGCGATCCTGCAACTCATTTATACGGTTGGAAAGGGCCGCAAAGTTACCCATCTCCATAATCTGGCTTCCGATGTGGAAATGCAGACCCACAAACTCCACATTCTTCATCTCACCGGCCAGGGCAATCACCTTCTCCATATCCTCCATGGCAATGCCGAACTTATTCTCAGCCAGTCCCGTAGTGATATTGGCATGCGTATCGGCACCCACGTTCGGATTGATGCGGAAACTGACCTTAGCCACCTTCTGCATACCGGCGGCAATCTCATTGATGACCTCCAGCTCAGGAATACTCTCCACGTTAAAGTACTGAATCCCGGCTCTCAGTCCCAGTTCTATTTCCCAGTCACTCTTTCCCACACCGGCAAATACAATCTTCTCAGCAGGGAAGCCCGCATCCAGGCAAGCCTGAATCTCACCGCCGCTCACACAGTCGGCACCGAATCCGGCCCTGGTGATATGGCTCAGAACCTTAGGCGTAGTACAGGCCTTCACAGCATAATGCAGATGATAGCCCTCATGCCTGTCCGTCTCGTTCTTAATAGCCTGCAGCGTCCGGTCCAGCAACTGTGTATCATAATAGTAGAATGGTGTCTTGACAGAGTTGAACTTCTCTATCAGGGATTTATTATCCTTTAATAAATTTTCCATTGTAGATTAGGATGGTTTCTTTTTAGTTATTGAAGAGAGTATCGCTCAGGGCCTGCAGGGTACGCTTCTTGTCCTCAGCCTTCACCAGGAAGGAAATGTTGTGGTTTGACCCTCCGTAGCTGATCATACGTACGGGAATATCCTTCAGCGCCTGGCAAGCCTTAGCCTCGAATCCCACATTGTTAGAGTCCAGGTCACCCACCACGCATACAATAACCATATCCTGCTCCACATTCACCGTGCCGTACTTCTTCAGCTCATCAATAATGTCAGCCAGGTGACTTGAGTTATCAATCGTTACCGAAACCCCAACCTCGCTGGTACAGATCATGTCCACACTCGTCTTGTACGTCTCGAATATCTCAAAAACCTTACGCAGGAAACCATAGGCCAGCAGCATACGGCTGCTCGTAATCTGAATGCAGATATTGTTGTCACGTGCAGCCACAGCCTTGATCTTACCCTTCTGGAACTCATTATTGATAATCGTACCCGGTGCCTCCGGAGCCATCGTATTCAGCAGTCTCACAGGAACCCCCGCAAACTTGGCAGGCTGAATGCACGTCGGGTGCAGAATCTTGGCACCGAAGTAAGCCAGCTCGGCAGCCTCCTCAAAGTGCAGCTGACGTACAGGCTCCGTATGCTCCACAATACGCGGGTCATTGTTGTGCATACCGTCAATATCCGTCCAAATCTGAATCTCCTCAGCCTGGATGGCAGCACCTATCAGACAGGCCGTATAGTCCGAGCCGCCCCTGAGCAGATTGTCAATCTCGCCATACGCATTACGGCAGATAAAGCCCTGCGTAATGTATATCTCATAGCCCTCATTCTCCTTCAGAATCAGGTTGCACTTCTCCTTAATGTACATAAAGTCAGGCTCAGCATTCTTGTCCGTCCTGATCATATCCAAGGCATTCAGCAGAACAGCCTTCGTGCCGCACTCCTGCAGATAGTTAGTCACCATATTGGTACTGATAATCTCGCCCTGTGCCAGCACCACCTTCTCCTCGAAGGACGTGAAATGAACCTTCGTAAAGGAACGCAGGTAATTGAACTCCTCACGCAGGAAAGTCTCAGTCTTCTGCTTGTACTCATCAGTCTTATACAGCTCCGTCACATGCTGCAGATACTTCTCCTCCAGCCTGTTGATCAGCGTATTCGCACCCTCGGGGTTCTTCTTGTACAGGTAATCGGAAATCTCCACCAGCGTATTGGTCGTTCCTGACATAGCAGACAGCACAACCAGCTTAGGCTCACCGTCAGCAGTTACCAGTTTGGATACTTCTTGCATTCTTTGTGGGGTACCTACGGATGTACCGCCAAATTTCAGTACTTTCATCTTTTGTATATGGTTTTATTTTATAAGTTCGTTATTCAGGCATTTGTAAACAGTTCCGGGGAAGTCATCAATCCATTGCAGGTTATGGGTACTCATGACAATAGCCGTCTTATGCTGGCGTCTGATCTCATCCAGCAAAGCCAGAATCATCTCACCGTTCTCCATATCCAGGTTTCCCGTCGGCTCGTCAGCCAGAATCACCTTAGGATTGTTCAGGATGGCACGTGCTATGCAGATACGCTGCTGTTCACCGCCGCTCAGCTCAAAGATAAAGTTATCAGCCTTCTCCTCCAGCTTCACCTGCTTCAGCACCTGCTGAATCCGCTCCTCCCTTTCCGCCTTCTTCTTCCATCCGGTAGCCCTCAGCGCAAAGTTCAGATTCTCAAAGACCGTACGGTCCGTCAGCAACTGAAAGTCCTGGAACACAATACCCATTTCCCTTCTCAGAGCCGGCTGCTGCGAAGTCTTGAACTTCAGCATATTATAGCCCAGAACCGTAGCCTCTTCCCCCTGACAGGGAACCTCGGCATAGAAAGTTTTCAGGAGCGAAGACTTACCGCTTCCCACCTGACCTACCAGGTAAACCATCTCACCCTCTTCCACCGTCAGGTTCACATTCCTGAGGACTTGATGTTCGCCCTGGAAAACATTAATGTTCTTATACTGGAGAATCATTGGTTTCTTTAATTCAAAATTCAAAATTCTTTTTTAGGAGCAAGGGGCAAGGGGCAAGGGGCAAGAGGCAAGGGGATAGTAATACACCTGTTATGGTATTGTCCTTTTAACTTCCTTTTAACTTCCTTTTAACTTCCTTTTCTTTAACTTCCCTTTAACTTCCCTTTTCTAATCTCTTGCCTGGGCTCTGCTCTTTAATGCTTCTTCCAACCCGGATTGTGGCGTTCAGCCAGTTCGGCAGCCATATCCTCAATGCGCAGCCCCTTGCTGGTAAGCAGCACAATCAGGTGGTACAGCATATCCGACCCCTCGTATATCAGACGGTCATTTGTACCGTTCGTAGCCTCAATCACCAGTTCCAGAGCCTCTTCACCCACCTTCTGCGCCATACGGTTCAGGCCATCCTTGAACAGGCTGGTAGTATAGCTGCCCTCAGGCATCTCCTTGTAGCGCGTCTCAATGAAATCACTCAGTTCCGAGAGGAAGAGCAGGGGATTCTTCTCATTCTTCTCCCCCCAGCACGTATCAGTACCCGTGTGGCAGGTAGGACCGTCAGGATGAACGGTAATCAGCAGCGTATCCTCATCACAGTCATTCTTGATATCCACTACATGCAGGTAATGACCGCTTGTCTCGCCCTTAGTCCACAGGCACTGCCTGGAACGGCTGTAGAAAGTCACCAGCCCGGACTCCTTCGTCTTGTCAAAGGCCTCCTGGTTCATATAACCCAGCATCAGTACATTCTTAGTGTTGGCATCCTGAATGATGGCAGGTACCAATCCGCCGCATTTCTCGAAATTTATCTTCATAATCTTACGTTTATCTTTTCAGCTCTTAAATATTCTTTCAGTTCGGGAATCCCAATCTCGCCAAAGTGGAACACACTGGCAGCCAGTGCCGCATCCGCATGACCTATGGCAAAGGCATCGCGGAAGTGCTCCTTGCATCCCGCACCGCCACTGGCAATAACAGGAATCGTCAGCTCCTCAGCCAGCCTGGCCAGAGCCTCGTTGGCAAATCCCGCCTTCACACCGTCATGGTTCATACTGGTAAACAGAATCTCCCCGGCTCCTCTCCGGTTAGCCTCACGAGCCCAGTCAAACAGGTTACGCTCCGTAGGGATGCGCCCCCCGTTCAGGTAGCAGGTCCACCCCTTCTCATCCAGCCGGGCATCTATGGCCACTACGCAAACCTGACTGCCAAAGTTACGGGCAATCTCATCTATCAGCTCAGGGTTGCGGATAGCAGCACTGTTAATGCTCACCTTGTCAGCACCCGCTGACAGCATCCTCTCCACATCACGCAACTCACTGATGCCGCCTCCCACCGTAAAGGGGATGCTGATCTCAGCAGCCACACGCTGCACCATATCGGTAAAGGTCTTCCGGCCCTCGTGGCTGGCGGTAATATCCAGGAACACCAGCTCATCCGCGCCCTGTTCGCTGTAGGCACGCCCCAGTTCCACCGGGTCGCCAGCCTGCCTCAGGTTCACAAAGTTGGTTCCCTTCACAGTCTGCCCGTCCTTAACGTCCAGGCAAGGTATGATACGTTTAGCTAACACTATATTTGTTTTAATTCAAAATTCAAAAATTCAACAGTCTGCGGCCAGTTTCGGGTTCAAAGCAGTTCTTAACCATTAACCCTTAACCATTAACCCTTAACCATTAACCCTTAACCTAATTTGACGAGTTCCTTCAGGTCAATTCTCCCCTCGTATATCGCTTTGCCGAATACTACGGCAGGGATGCCGGCCTTCTCCAGCTCCATGATATCCTCAATGCAGCTTACACCGCCGCTGGCAATCAGGTGGCAGCCCGGGTGCGCCTTCATCACCTGCCTGTACAGGTCAATGGCAGGTCCCTGCAGCATACCGTCCCTGCTGATCTCGGTGCACAGCACATTCCGTGTGCCGGCCTGCATGTATCGGGTCAGAAACTCCGTCAGTTCCACATCACTGTCCTCCAGCCAGCCGTTAATGCTCACCTTACCGTTGCGCACATCAGCGCCTAAGATCAGGTGGTCCGCTCCGTACTTCCGCAACCACTCCAGGTACAGCTCTGGATTCGTTACGGCAATGCTGCCCGCTGTTACCAGTGTGGCACCGGCCTCGTACGCCTTCTTCAGGTCATCCTCAGTCTTTACACCGCCGCCAAAGTCCACCGTAAGCTGTGTAGCCCTGGTGATAGCCCTCAGCGTAGCATCGTTTACCACATGCTTGCTCTTGGCACCGTCCAGGTCCACCACATGCAATCGTGTGAAACCCAGCTGCTCAAACTCTTTAGCCATGCTCACAGGGTCACCATACTCCTTCTTGGTAGCATAGTCCCCCTTGGTCAGACGCACACACTTGCCGTCAATGATATCTATGGCGGGAATCAGTTCTATCATAGTTCCAGAAAATTCCTGATGATACGTTCGCCCACGCTGCCGCTCTTCTCCGGGTGGAACTGCGTAGCGTAGAAGTTATCCTTGTGCAATGCCGCACTGAAGGGCAGGATGTAGTCGGTAGTAGCAACGGTCTGCTCGCATACGGGGACATAGAAACTGTGCACAAAGTACACAAACTCCCCTTCGGTAAACCCTTTGAACAATCCCCCCTCTACAGTTGAGGATTCCTCACCTTGCATAAAATGCAACTGATTCCATCCCATGTGGGGCACCTTGTCCTCATGCCTCTGCGGCTGAAAGCGCAGCACATCGGCATCAAAGATACCCAGGCAGTCAGTATCACCCTCCTCGCTGTGGCGGCACATCAGCTGCTGCCCTATGCAGATACCCAGGATAGGATTCTTCAGGTCCGTAATCACCTGATCCAGGTTATGCTCCCTCAGGTAACGCATCGCATTGCTGGCCTCCCCCTGTCCGGGGAACAGCACCTTGTCAGCCTTCTGCAGCTGCTCAGGGTCATCGGTAAGAACAGGTGTCACACCTAGTCTCTGAAGGGCGTGGATAACGGAATAAATGTTTCCTGCGTTGTACTTTACTACGGCAACTTTCATCTTTTTACACTTTTCGGCCTGCAAAAGTACGAAATAATGAGGGATAAACGAAATAAAACACATTATTTATTTTATTATGTGGCGGTTAGCGGTTAGCGGTTGGCGGATAAGGGTAAAAAAAAATCCCCGCCTCCCGTTACGGGGAGGAGGGGATAAAAGGATAGGAGAGGGGGCCGTTCTACTTCAGCACCTTCTTGCCGTTTACAATGTAGATACCCTTCTTCAGCTGCTCAGAGGTAACCTTCTGGCCGCTCAGGGTGTAGATACCGTTAACGGCGGGCAGCTCAGCAGGTGTGACACCGCTTACAGCATCAGGATCCTCGTTAGCATAGCTGTCACCGTTCAGGATAACCAGCAGATGGTCGTTCTCCAGTACAGGATAACCGTCAGTGCCTAATGTCTGGAACCAGTTGATAAGGGTCTGGTCGCCATTCAGCTTGTAGCAAACCTCGCCGCTTGCCAGCTGGGCATCCGTAATCAGTGTAGCCTCCTGGGGATTAGCCCGCTGACCACTGCTTGAACCGTTGATGTAGTCGCCCTTGTAGTAACTGTTGTAAATCTTAGAGTTAGCACCGTTCAGCGCTCCGAAGAACTGAGCATATCTGGGAGCCTCAACCTTACCGATTGACAGACAGTTCTGGATGGTTACCAGTGAAGAGTTGGTATAGCCCACCATACCGCCGAAGGTACAGTTGCCCGGAACATCGGCCGTATTGATCAGCTTGCCGTCAAACAGACAGTTCATGATGGTACAAACCGCATTGGTAGAGTTGTTAGTGTAACCCACAATACCGCCGTAATTGCCGCCGCCGCCGTTATCGTTGGCACCCAGTGTGCCGGAGTAGGTACAGTTCTCAATGCGTACCGTTCCGTCCATTGAACCGCCCAGGATACCGCCCTGGCGACCGCCTACACAATTGTTGACAATGTTCACATAGCTGTGGATGTTACGGATAAGCAGGTTCTTGTCACGGGCAAAGGCAGCCACACTGCCGGTGTACTGGTGTATGGTGGTAATCTCGCCGTAGATATTGAAGTTCTCAATCCACGCATTGTCCGAGATAACACCGAACAGACCGTACCAGGTCATGTTGCTCGTCACATTAAAGTTTGTGATACTATGGCCCTGGCCGTTAAAGTGACCCTTGTACCCGGCATTGCCGTTAGGTGTACTCTGCCAGTTGCCGATAGGCGTCCAGCTAATCTCCTCGCCCAGCTGAGCCATATCAATATCATTGGTCAGCACAGCATCCGCAGTCAGATTGCCGCTGTTCACAATGTAAGAGAATATAGCCAGGTCAGCGGCACTTGCCAGCTGATATACACCCTCCACAGGCTTAGGCATCAGCTCATTGTTATTCAGATCCTGGGCAATCCTCAGTGCCTCGTTAACATTCACATCGGCATCCTCGCAATGCTTGAAGGCGGCATCAGCCTTACTGGTCCAGAAATTATAATCCTCGTCCGAGATCAGCTTTCGCTCATCCAGGGCATACAGCGTTTCCTGCAGGTTATAGGCAGCCTTGAACATCTCCGTATAAGCCAGGCGAGCCGTGTGTATCTGGTTGAAAAGCTCAGACAGGGTCTCAATCACCCTCATCTTTTCCTCACCCGTTGAGGCAGAGGCAGCAGCGGCAATCGTCTGCTCCAGCTCACCCTTCAGTGCAGCAGGCATGGCGGGATACTTGTCAATAGAGGAGATATCCAGTACAGGCACCAGGGCCACGATAGCCTCGGCACGGGCAACAAAGCCGTCCAGAACCTCAGAGAGCCTCTCATTGGCCTCTGCAGCAGTACCCAGGTAGTAAACATGAATGTTACCGAAGGGCAGCCAGTCACTGCTCAGGCCCGTACCCAGGTTGCGTACACCTATGGTCAGCGTACCGTCCTTCACCTCCGTAACACAGAAGTTCTGGTAACGTCCGGCCTTGAAGGCTACTGAACAGCCCTCTCTCTGCTTGGGAACCCAACCGATGAATCCATTATCATACAGGTCATCAGAGCCTTCGCCCATGCAGTTCTCGCCGGGGATGGCATCATCCAGTCCTATGGGATCCTCGCCTACTGACATAATGTAGTTGTTGGTACCGTTCATGAACAGCTGACCGCCGTAGAATGTACTTAGGATATCGCCGCCTGTGCGGAACAGCGCATTAGCCGTTGTCATATAGATACCCTCAGGCATCCGCTCTAACGTCTGGTAAGCGCTGAAGCTGCGGTTGTTGAATCCCTCGGGGATAGACATAATCTCAGGTGTGCCGCCAACGGTAGCAGTACCGCCGTCAGTCTCAACCGTCCATCCCTCATAGCCGTTGGCAAAGTCAGCATTCTGCAGCAGGCGTGTAACCTCGGTACCCGGTGTGCTGCCGCCCGCAATGGCATTCTGCAGCATCACGTTCACGAAGGCAATCTCGCTGGTCAGCTGCTTGTCATTCAGGGTCTTGTTCTCTATAATATAACCATAGGTACCGTTGGGGTAGTCCGTATCAGGCTCCAGACCCTCCTCCAGGTAAGTATTCAGGAAATCAGCATACTCACCCACAGGCTGCTCATTCTTCAGATAAGCGGCAGCCTCGGCGCAGGCCTTCTCGTAATCCTGATACATCCCGGCAGACTTCTGGATAGCCTTCTTCTGCTCCAGATTCTTCTTATAGGTAGCCATGAACTCATCCATCGTACTGATGTCCACCCATCCGTCAATGGCATCGGCATAGGCATTCAGCAGCGGCTGGTAGGCAACCGTGTTCTCCACAAACTCACGCTCCTTAGTGCTCAGGTCATTAATCAGATCCTGCAGGTTCTCATCATTCAGGTTCTGGAAGTTGCCGCTGTCAAACTCATATACAATACCTGTTATGCCAGGCAGGGCAGAGGGAACGGGATATTCATCCGTATCAATCACCTGGCGCCATGCGGGATCCACAAAGATGCCCTCCGTCAGGCCCCAGCATACCTCACCGCTCCGCAGCTTGTCATCATCCACCTGCTTAGCATCCAAGGTAACCGTACTGGCCGAACCGTTCACCATCTCACCCTTGTAATAGCAGTTTGTAAGCGTACTCTTGTTACTCTTCACAGCACCGTAGAACTGGCCATATACAGCCGAGCTTACCTGACCTATGGACAACGAGTTGCTGATGAGTCCTACACCGCCGCTGACGTAACCCACCATACCACCGTAGGTAGCTCCGCCCGGTGTAGCGGCACTGTTTACCACCGCACCGTCAAACAGGCAGTTATTAATCTCGGCTATAGAATTGATGTTACTGTTAATGTAACCCACCATACCGCCGTAGTTACCGCCGCCGCCGTTATCGTTGGCATCCAGCGTACCCGAGTAGGTACAGTTCTCAAACAGCGTCACATCCTGAGTCGTCTGTACCGTACCTAAGATTCCGCCCTGGCGTCCGCCTACGCTTGTGTTCATAATGTTCACGTTACAACGCAGGTTACGGAACTCTACCCGTGCGTCACGCGCATAGGCAGCTATACCGCCCGTATATTGGACGGAAGTGTTTACCGTACCGTCAATGCTGAAGTTCTCAATCACACAGTCCGAGGAAAGTACGCCGAACAGACCGTAGAAGTTCTGGTTAGACGTTACATTAAAGTTCCTGATGCTATGTCCCTGACCGTCAAAGTGGCCCCGGTAGCATGCGTTGCCGTTAGGTGTGTTCCCCCAGTTGCCGATAGGAGACCAGCTGAACTGTGCGCCTCTTGTCTTATAAGTCTCCAGCAGGGGACCGAAGTCAATGTCAGCCGTCAGCACCGCATTCAGCTGGAGCTGGCCCTCGTTCACCAGGATGCCGAAGCGTCTCAGCTGGTTGGCAGAGGCAATCTCATATACACCCTCCGCATTCGGTGTCAGCGTATAGTTATTGTCAAATACATCACAGAAGGCGCAGAAGCCGTCCACCCACTCATGGTTGTCCTGAACAATATCCGAGTAAGTGTTGCTGTATGCCGCATCCGCATAAGCCGAGCCGTCACAATGCTTGCGTCCGTTCAGATATACCTGGCCGTGTGTGGAATCCAGCACGGGAGTCTCGTCCGTACCCAACTTCTGGTACCACCCTATGTTCTCCTGGTTACCGTTCAGCCTGAAGCAAACCTCGCCCGTAGCCAGTTTGTCCGCCGTAAAGCTGCTTGCGCCCTTCATCTCAGTACCGCCGCAGCCATGCGGAGCACTTCCATCCAGATAGCAGTTACTGTCCATATTTGTTGCCGTATGGCTTCTCAGCCAGCCCACAATGGCACCGCCGTAGGTAGGAGTTGTGCCCTCATCGGCAATAGACACCGTACCCATATTCAGGCATCCCCTGATCATACCTCCGTTGTTATTCAGGTAACCGGTCATACCGCCCACTGAACCATTAGCCACCGTATAGGTTATTGTACCATAGTTGGCACAGTACAGTAACGTATCCTCGGCCATGTAGCCCGAGATACCGGCAAAGCAGTCATGGTTGCCCGCCGTCTCCGTCAGCGTACCGCTGAAGGTACAGCCCACAATGCGGTTCTTGTACTGGGCAGAGCCCACAACGCCGCCTACATGGTGAACGTCAGCCTCGTTAACCGTAATGTTCAGGGCCGAGTGAACGTTCTCAATATGGCTGGTTGCAGCCTGGCCAATCAGTCCGCTTCCGGTGCTGCCGCCTGTAACGGTCAGGTCTCCCTCCACCGTCAGGTTCTTCACCGTAGCCTTGCTGATGTAGCCGAAGAAGCCGTACTTGCCGCCGCCTGTGCCGCTAAAGCCCGTAATCTTATGACCCTGTCCGTCAAACGTACCCATAAACGGGGCCGCCTCCGTACCGATAGGGGAGTCCCATTCACCTGTCAGGGCAATGTCGCTTGTCAGCACAGCATTCGCCGGCTTGTCCTCGTTCACATAATTAACAAACTCCATCAGGTCATTATAAGTACTGATGGTAAAATCCTTGGCCACTGGCTTGTATCCGCCCAGTGCGCTTACTTCGGCATCTGTCAGCGGAGTCTCCCAGAAGGCCACGTTAGCCACATAGGTAGGCTGCTCCTCACCGTCCTCGTCACAGAACAGATAGAAGCCGAAGCCCAGAATCTTAAAGCGGTCATTCACATCCGGGTCGGCAGCCACCAGCTTATCACCATCCTGATAAAGGATGTTCTTGCCGTCACGGTAGGACAGCACGATACGTGTCCACGTATTATTCTTCACCGTACCGAAGTAGCCATTACCGTTTTTCAGGGATGCTACACCCACCTGGTTCTTGTTGATGAACAGGTCACCGTCGCTGCCGTTGCTCTGGTCCGTCTGAAACAGACCGTCAAACGGAGTGGCATTCTCCACCATCACATCCATCATAAGGGTGTATGCCGTGCTGGGCTGAGCGCCCTCGGCACGCTCCACCTTCAGGGCAGAGTTCTTAGGGATGAAAATTGCCTTGTTCTCCGCCGTAGGGCCATCTACACTCGTAATACCCGCATCGCTCAGCGTCGTAAAGGTAATACTTCTGGAGCCCGTCTTGGCAGGCACCATCTTCAGGCTGCCCTTCACAGGCGTCATTAAATCATCGGGATTGTTAAAATCCCACTGCGCCGTCGGTTCAGGAATGTTCTGAGCCAACGCCATCGTACTGCTTCCTAACAGCCCCGTCAGGGCAAACAGGAATAGTGAGTAGAGTCTTAGTTTCATACGCTTTTGTTTTTAAAGTTAACAATAATATATAATTATGTATGTATTTCCCTCTGTGTTCAGGCGAAAAATCATAGTTTAGAAGCCGTGTTTGGTGCAAAGGTAGCTATTTTTACAAAACACGCAATACTTAGGAACATTTTTTTTTGTTCACTTGTCAATTCCTGAAAAAATTTGTGTTTGAAATGAAAAATATGCTCCTCAAGTTGTAAATTATGAATTAAATGTTGTATCTTTGCACCCGCTAAAAGCAAACCAAGGCTGGTTCGGTAGCTCAGTTGGATTAGAGCAGCAGCCTTCTAAGCTGCGGGTCATGGGTTCGAGCCCCATCCGAATCACAAAAGAGAGTTTCCCTCCGGAGGCTCTCTTTTTTGATTGAGGGGCCGACCCTTTAAATAATATTTCGTACCTTTGCCGCCGGGAATATAAAACTACACAAAGATGAAAATGCTCATTTGGTTAGGAGCACTCGTAACGGGTGCCGTGTTAGGATGGTTGGGACTTGACTGGCTCAACAACGTAATGAACCTTGTAGCCACGCTCTATACGCGGCTCTTCCAGCTGATAGCTGTGCCCACCATCACCCTGGCAGTCGTCACCACGTTTGCCACCTTCGGCTCCAAAGGCTCCGGGCAGATATTCGGCCGCACCCTTACCTATACGCTGCTCACCACCACGGCAGCCGCTGCGGTAGGCGCATTGCTGTATCTGCTGATAGCACCCGGTAACCTGCCTGCCGATATGCTTGCCAGCCATGCGGATGCCAACGTAGCCCAGCTGTCCGGCGTCAAGACCCCCACATCCTACCTTGACCACCTTATCAGCCTCATTCCCAACAATATCGTCCGTCCCTTCCTGGAGGGCAATGTCCTCTCACTGCTCATGCTGGCATTCGCCGTCGGAATCGGACTGTCCAAACTGCCTGAGTCCGATAACAAGGCTGTGGTGGTAAAAGGGCTGCTCGGGCTTCAGGATCTGCTCTACCTGCTCATCGGCTGGCTCATCTGGACATTACCGTTAGGCATCGTAGCCTTCTCCGCTCAGCTGACGGCAGAGCTGTCATCAGGCGTGGCAGCCGGATCTATCGGCAAATACGTGCTGGTCATCCTGGGCGGCAACTTCATACAGTTTTTTGTAGTACTACCGTTATTCCTTCTGATGCGCGGCCTTAACCCCCTCCAGGTCATGGGCAGGATGATGCCCGCCATACTGATGGCCCTCTTCACCAAGAGCAGTGCCGCCACCCTGCCAGTGACAATGGATACTGCCGAGAAGCGCCTGGGCATTAAACAGAATGTGTCCCGCTTCGTCCTACCCATTTGCACCACCATTAACATGAACGGATGTGCCGCCTTCATACTGGTCACCTCGCTGTTCGTCATGCAGAATGGTAATATCCCCATAACGTGGACCACAATCCTTCTGTGGCTTCTCATTGCCGTCATCTCCGCCGTCGGCAACGCTGGTGTGCCTATGGGATGCTTTTTCCTCACCCTCTCCCTGATGACAGGCGTAGGAGCACCCGTAGCCGTCCTTGGCCTCATTCTGCCCATCTACACCATCATTGATATGGTTGAGACGGCTGAGAATGTATGGTCAGACTCCTGCGTAGCGACAATGGTTAACAAGGATGTGGAGAGCTGAAATTTGTTATCCTTTTCCGATAGCATTATTTCAAATTCCTCAGTATCATTATTTTTACAGGACGGTCATCGCCGTGGTAGAGGTGACTGCACCAGTTGATTTCTCCAGTATCTTGAAAGCCGCATTTCTCCATTACCCGTCCGGATGCCGGATTATCAATGAAGAAGTCACTCCAAATGGCATTGTAGCCTTTCTCCCTGAAGCAATAATCAATCAGCAGCCGCAGGGCTTCTGTACAGATTCCTTGGTTCCAATAGGGCTTTCCAAGCCAATATCCGGCTTCCACATCGTTCTTGCCAATGCTGATATTACTTTCTCCGAAAACATAATAGCCGATACATCCGATTGGCTCGTTTGTGGCTTTCAGCACAATGGCCCAGGTATGGTCGTTGTTGAAAACGGTTCGGATTATCTCCTTGCTTTCTTCCACACTTTTGTGTGGTGGCCACCCTGCACGAGGGCCAACTTCGGGGTCACTGGCATACTTAAAGAGCGTTTCCGCATCGCTCTCATGCCATGGTCGGATTATCAGTCGTTCGCTTTCCATAATAATTTTTCTATCAACGGCACATACCAGGTGCCGGTATGCACTGGCCGCTGGCAAAGAATCCGTGTAGGAAGAGTATCTTCATTTATCTGCAATATATTCTTTTCTGCAAATCTACGCATTTTATCTGACTTGGCAACATTATTTCAGAATTTTCAGTTCTTCATCAATATTTATATGTACCTTTGCAAACAGACAATCGGAATTTATGGAACAGAAAGTTATCAATAATCGCTTAGACTGGATGGATTGGGCCAAGTCCATTGCCATTACGCTCGTTGTCTTCGGCCACATCCTCATGCCGTTTTCCAAGTGGGTCT
>JAEEGL016482826.1_pt1 | contig 14267 bp, 16 predicted proteins | sample 9134231 | NCBI WGS metagenome assembly JAEEGL01 (sample SAMN16246548, study PRJNA631951) | gut metagenome | biome: gut microbiome; feature: rumen; material: fiber-attached | host: Bos | place: Iran: Karaj | collected 2018-10 | reverse complement strand
GTTCAGGCTCGCTGCTGACCGTCCAGGACCACGGATACCGCTACACCAATCCCGAAAGCAAGAAGGTCTTGGCGGACACAGTGGCACGCGTGATACGCCCGTTGGGGCCGACGCTGAAGAAGATTCCTGAAAGGCTGCCTGAAGTGGCCATTCTGGAAAGCGCCACAGGCTGGCTCTATGCAAGTTCACACGCCACTGGCGGCTGGAGCGGAAACTGGACCGCCGACCTGCACCTGGCACTCCAATGGGCAAACATACAGCCCGCAATCCTCTACGAGGAACACCTCCTCACAAACCTGAAGCTGGACAAGCTGAAGGTGCTCTTCATACCTGGTGCCGAAGTGCTCACCCAGACCGTGCTTGCAAAATTGCAGGAGCTGCAGAGCAAGGGCGTCATCATCATCGGCGACGAGTTCACTGCTCCTGGCTTGATGGTGGACTTCCGCCTCAAGTCCATCAAGCGCCGCAGCAAGGATCCCAAGGGCTCCAAGGAGGACTTCCAGAAACTGGGCAAGGATATCGCAGCCATGCTCAAGCCATACTACAGCAGCCCCATCGAGGCCAGCAACCAGGACCTGGTGATACGCCGCCGCGGCAATGACAGCGCAGACTACGTCTTCGTGCTGAATGACAAGCGCACCTTCGGCGACTATCTGGGACAGTGGGGAATGGTCATGGAAAAGGGCCTTCCAAACAAGGGCACCATCAATGTCAAGCACAATGCAATGGCTGCATACGACCTGGTGAAGCACCAGAAAGTCCAGTTCACCAGCAACAAGGGCCAGGTCTCATTCGACGTGGACTTGAATGCTGGCGACGGCACTCTGGTGCTCCTTCTTGACCGCGAAGTCAATGACCTGAAACTGTCTCTGCCAAAGGCGCCAGTCGCCCTTGGCGGCAAGTACAATGTGAATGTGCAGGTGCTGGACAAGAAGAAGCAAGCCATCAAGGCATACTTCCCGCTGGAAGTCAAAATCACGGACGCCAAGGGCAATGAACTGCCAGGCTCTGGCTTCTACTCCACCATTGACGGCGTACTCGACATACCAGAAGTCGCCGCCGCCAACATGCTGCCTGGCAAGGTGACTGTACAGGTCAAGGACCTGGCATCAGGATTGACGAAATCCGCATCATTCCAGGTGAAATAAGCACCGTATTTCAACGCAAAGGCGCCTCCTTTTTTCGAGGAGGCGCCTTTTTTATCGCAAAGACGCTTTCATATTTATCCACAGATTTGCGCAGATTACCACAGATTTTTCCACCTGTACGGTTGGAGGTAGCCAGCGCGTCCCGCGCTGGAAAGGTTCTCCAGCGCGGGACGCGCTGGCTACCCCCGACAACCGTACAGCTGGAGATTTTTTAGCAAAATAACCTGCCAATAATCTGTGGAAATCTGCGCTAATCTGTGGATAAATAATAACTCCGCTTGACTCACACCAGGAATGGTTGTTTGTTGACGCGGTGGACGAGTATTTCGTCGATTACGGCATTACTGCGGTTTTCCAGGAGGAAGCAGACTATATCGGCTATGTCTTCTGGCATTATCATTCCATCTGGCGTCAAATCAGGACGTGAAATCTTCACCATATCGGTGTAAACGCCTCCTGGTGCGATGGCATGCACGCGTATGTTGTCCTTGTAGCATTCTGCGGCCAGGCTCTTGGTGAAGCCCAGCATGGCATGTTTTGAGGCGGTATATGCGCTCTGCAATGGATAGCCTGCGTGGGACACCACAGAGGCGATGTTTATTATGCTTGCAGCGCTTGACTTCTTCAGATAAGGCAGGCACTTCTGCGTAAGGAAATAAGGTGCCCGCACGTTTATGCCCATTATTGCATCAAATTCCTGTGGAGTAACCTGCTCAAAGGGAGTGCTTTGGGCAACGCCCGCATTGTTCACCAGCACGTCAATGCCGCCGAATGCAGATGCCGCCTTTGCAACAAGTTTGTCCAGAGCATCCACATCAGTCAATTCGCCAGGCAACACGAGGCACTGGCCGCATTTCTCCACAAGGCCCTGCGCTTCCTGCAATTTCGACAGATTGCGCCCGCCAAGCAAGACCAGTTTCATTCCACACTGCGCCATACGCAGAGCAATAGCCCTGCCAATACCGCCGCCAGCGCCAGTCAGAACTAAAACCTTTCCCTGCAAATCCTGTTTCATATCACCCCTTTATTACTAGAACAGGGCATGAAGAATGGTCCACCACCAGTTGCCTTTCCACGCTGCTGTTGTCCTTGTGGGTTGAGGCGTCATGCCAGCCATAGATGATAAGCAAATCACATTTCAGTTCACGGCAGGCCTTCTGTATAGCCTGGGAGAAACGGCCCCTTAGCATATAGGTCTCCAGTTCCACGCCCTGTTTCTTTGCATATTCGTATGCGCTGTCCAGAACACGCTGCCCCTTTGCATTGATTTCCTGCTCGAACACCTCACGTTCCTCGGCAATGAACACCCGCATTTGCTGAAGCATGTTCATGCTGACTGTATCCACGACAAATGCGGCGGACAATATTGCATCGGGCAAGCAAGACTTCATATTGACAGCCATCTTCAGCGCATTAATTGCTGCCTCGGAACCATCCAACACCACAAGAATGCTTCTCGCAAAAGGTATGCCCTGAGGCTTTTCATCTTCCTTTGCAGCCACAGAATGACGCCCTGGCTCATTTTTATCTCTATTGAAGTAATCAGACAGCCTCATTGTCTATCACCCTCCTTTCTGGCAATATCCGCTTCATTTGCGGCCTCAAGCCTTTTCTTCACCATTTTCATCGTAAAGAATGAATCCAGTTCACGGCTTTCAAGTTGCTCTTCGATGAAATGCAAAGTGTCCTTATAATTGGGAATGAATATATGCTCCAGCGCATTCACGCGGCGCTGTGTCTTCTTCAACTCACGTGCCAGCAGCCACACCGAAGTCTCCAATTCAGCCAGATGGTTGGCAGTCTCGGTAAGTTTCAGGAAATCCACCATGGTCTTGTCCGCCAGCGAATCAGTACCAACAAAGCCGAACTGCGGTTTGAACTCGCCTTGCTTCACGCTAATCGTGGGAATCCTTACACCTGCGGCCACGCGGGTGTCGACGGAAATCTCGTGCTCGTAGTGAATACCGTCCGCAATGCTTTTCATACGCTGGTATCCATTTCGGCACAGAGCCAAGCGTAGCGTAGCGGAGGCCTGGCGGCTGCGCTCGTTCAGTTCCTGCTGCACTTCCTTCACCCTGTCCATAAGACGCATCAATTCCATCACAAGAATCTCCCGCTTCTGCTCTAGAAGGGAAAAGCCTTCCGTGGCCATAGCGAGTTCACGCTTGAGGTTTATCTGGTTGCTCTTGGTTGGTGCTATGTTGCTCTTGCTCATCTGCTTATGCGCTCCATGGTTGCAGAGACATCATAGTATTCGGAAAGTTCCTCCTCCGAAAGGCGGAGCAATTCGGAACGAGGCAGTATTTTCAGCACATCCCAGGCAATGGACAGGGACTGCTCGATGCTCCTGTCCTCAAACTCGCCCTGGGCAATCACTTTGTTCTCAAATTCGCGTCCGAACTTGATGTACAGTTTGTCCACAGGACTCAATTCCTCCTCGCCGATGACGGATGCCAGCGAGCGCACATCCTTCACCTTGGAGTATGCGGCAAACAACTGCGATGCCACATGGGGATGGTCGCTGCGTGTGCGCCCCTCGCCAATGCCGTCCTTCATAAGGCGCGACAACGAAGGAAGGCCCGCCACGGGCGGGTATATGCCACGCTGAAACATTTCCCGTTCCAGCACAATCTGCCCTTCGGTGATGTATCCAGTCAAGTCAGGTATTGGGTGTGAAATATCGTCATTTGGCATAGTCAGAATCGGCATCTGTGTGATGGAGCCAGAGCCATTCTCCAAACGCCCTGCCCTTTCGTACATGGATGCCAGGTCGCTATACAGATAGCCAGGGTAGCCCTTTCTGCTGGGAATCTCGCCGCGGGCGGTGGCTATTTCACGCAAAGCCTCGCAGTAGTTGGACATGTCGGTGATGATGACCAGCACATGCATGCCCTCGTCAAATGCCAAGTATTCCGCCATTGTCAGGGCAGTACGTGGCGTGATAAGGCGCTCCACCGACGGGTCGTCCGCCAAGCTGAGGAACATCGCCACCTTGTTAAGAACACCGCTTTGCGCAAAGGAATCCACGAAGAAACGTGCCACATCGTGCTTGACGCCCATGGCGGCGAACACGATGGCAAATTCCACATCCTCCTTAAGCAACTTTGCCTGGCGTGCAATCTGCGCGGCCATCCTGTTGTGGGGCAGGCCATTGCCAGAGAATATGGGCAATTTCTGACCACGCACCAGCGTATTCATCAAGTCGATGGATGAAATGCCCGTCTGAATGAAATCGCGGGGATATTCACGAGCGGATGGATTGATTGGCAGCCCGTTCACATCGCGCCAATCGCGGCAAAGCGGAGCAGGCAGACCGTCCTTGGGGCGGCCCAGGCCATCGAACACGCGCCCCATCATCTCCTTGGAGACAGGCACATGAAGAGGTGTGCCAAGAAAACGCGCCTTGGTACCAGCCAATGACAGGGCATCCGTGCCGCCAAAGACCTGCACCACAGCAGTATGCTCGGTCACATCCAGCACCTGCCCAAGGCGTTCCTGGCCATTTGGCGCGGTGATTGTCACCAATTCATCGTATGCTATGCCTGAGATATTGTCGATGAATACCAGCGGTCCGTCAATGTTCCTGACGCCCGTGTATGTAAGACCAGGCATTCTCATTTGAGAACCCTCCTCTCAATTTCATCCAATTCGGAATTGACAGATTGCTCCAGCGCCGCCATTTTCGCCTCGTCGCCATTGGGCATCTCGCTTTTCATCCTGAGGATGCGGGGCAAAGTGCTCATTCCATTCACATCTGACAGCGAGGCGCCCTTTGCGACAAGTTCCCTGCTGCGTTGGGCAAACTGAACCAGCAACTTCATCATCCAGCATTGCTTTTCTGGCGAGCAGTACATGTCCACCTTGTCAAAGGAGTTCTGCTGAAGGAATGCGTTCTTGATGTATTCCGCCAGAAGCAGCGTCAGTCGCTGTGAATCAGGCAATGCATCGGGGCCAACAAGTTTTGCGATGTGCTGCAAGGAACTTTCCTCACGCAATATCTCCATAAGCAATGCCCTGTTGTCCTTCCAGTCGTGGTTCTTGTCCTTCCACCATGGCGAGATTTCCTCCAGGTATTCGCTGTATGAGTTCAGCCAACTGATGGCGGGATAATGGCGGGCATTTGCCAGGTCCCTGTCCAACGCCCAAAAACACCTAATGAAGCGGCTTGTATGCTGAGTGACAGGCTCGGAGAAGTCGCCACCAGGCGGTGAAACGGCACCAATAACCGACACTGAGCCTGAGCGCCCTTCCAATGTCTCCACCTTTCCAGCACGCTCATAGAAGCCAGCCAGTTTTGCGGGCAGATATGCGGGGAAGCCTTCGTCCGCAGGCATTTCTTCAAGACGGCCTGACAATTCGCGCAGGGCCTCAGCCCATCTTGATGTGGAATCTGCCATGACCGCCACGTCATAGCCCATGTCGCGGTAGTATTCAGCCAAGGTGATACCAGTGTAGATGCTGACCTCGCGGGCGGCGACAGGCATGTTGGATGTATTCGCTATGAGAATTGTGCGCTCCATCAGGGAACGTCCACTGCGGGGGTCCTGCAATTCAGGGAACTCCCTCAGCACCTCAGTCATTTCATTGCCACGCTCACCGCAGCCGATATAGACAATGATTTTAGCATCACACCACTTGGCAATTGCCTGCTGCGTCATTGTCTTGCCAGTGCCAAAGCCCCCTGGCACGGCGGCAGCACCGCCCTTGGCAATGGGGAAGAACGTGTCTATCACACGAAGACCTGACAGCAATGGCTCGTACAACGGAAGACGACGGTTCACGGGACGACCCACGCGAACAGGCCAATACTGGTACAAGCCCAAGTCGTGTCCGCCCGCCTTGCATATCACATCCTTGCCGTCATAATCGCCTTCAGCCGCGATGAAAGTAACCTTGCCGCCAGCATCTGGCGGGCACATAATGCGGTGCAGCACGCTCTCCGTCTCCTGCACTTCACCTATAGGCATGCCAGGCGCAAGAGTATCGCCTTCCTTGACAACTGGCTTGAAATGCCACTTTTTGTCCAAATCCACAGCGGAGGCCTTTTCGCCACGGCGTATCATGGGACCGCAGTCTTTTGCAATGCGGTCAAGGGGGCGCTGTATTCCGTCATAGATGGTTCCAAGCAAGCCTGGTCCAAGCAACACGGAGAGAGGACGTCCAGAGCAATAAACAGGCTCGCCAGGCTTCAGGCCACTGGTGTTTTCATACACCTGAATTGTGGCGGCCTCGCCACGCACCTTGATGACCTCGCCCAGCAGGCGCATTTCGCCTACTTCCACGACCTCATGCATTCCCGCAAGATCCATCTGCGTGGCCTGCACAATCGGGCCATTCACCCTCGTTATTATTCCTTTATGCTGTTCATCAGACATAATCTATATTTCCATTTCTAGTAGACAGTGGACAGTGGACTGTCCACTTGTCATTCTTCCGAAAGCAGAACACGTATGCCATCCTTCATTTTCTGGAGGCGAGAAGCATATGTGTTGTCAAATTCCTTACCGCCATCAAGCGTGACGAAGCGCAATCCATCAGGCGCATCAGGTGAGGGGCACAGCTGGAATGCGAAATCCGCATCTTTGGGGAGTGCCTCCTTTGCGATGGAGGAAAGCCATTCATCTGTGACAAGGCCAGCGTCCTTTTCAGGAAAATAGACCTGTGCATGGCATGGACCAAGTGCAAGAATGGCCTCTTTAGCCAGCAAGGCCATTGAACGGCTGTGGGCCTCGCCTGTGGTTGAGGCAGCCTTTTCCAGCGCGGTGGCAAGCATTGCCTCAAGCCTTTCCTCGCGTCCTGCTAGCCAATGCCGTTTCAATTCAGTCTCCACGCCACGAACGATTGAGCCGCATTTCTGGGCCATCTCCTTTTCAACCTCGGCCATTCGCTCCTTGCGTTTTGCCTCTGCCTCGCGCTTCGCCCTATCGACGATTTTCGTAGCGTCATTTCTGGCACGGGCAAGCAGACGCTCCGCCTTTGCCTTGGCATCGCCGATAATCTCGTCCCTGAGACGTTGTTCCTGCTCTCTTTCAATCATGTTCAACCCTGCTTGTTGGCATCGATTATCTTTATGCCCACTGCGTCATTTATCAACTGCTCAAGTGATTTGCGTCCCTTCTTCGCACCCCAAATGCTAGGCACGACAGCCAGGAATGGCTCTTTTGCGGAAGCGCGGTGTGCAGTGACCAGTTCCTCAATCATGCCTTCCACATCCTCTGTCACAAGCAAAATGCCGTGAGTGCCAGGCGCAATGGCTTTCTGGAAGGCCTGCCTTGCCTCGTCAGGCGTGGAAACAGCCACGCCTTCCACGCCAGCAAAGCGGTATCCCAGAACTGTGTCCACATCGCCTATGATATGGTAGGACATACGAACGCCCCCAAAAACTCAGATTTTGAACACCAGGAAAAGGCTGATCAGGAATCCGAACAGAGCAATGCCTTCGCCCAGTCCCACAAATGCGATTGCCTTGCCCAGCAGTTCGGGCTTCTCAGCGGCGGCACCCATTGCGGCGGCGCCGACCTTGCCCACTGCGAATGCGGCGGACAGGCTGCCAATGCTCATGCAGGCAGCAATCGCGTAGAAAATGGCGGGATTCGTGGTTGCCGCCTTCGTTGCGGCAGCCGTTGTCTCTGCGGCCTCAGGTGTACCTTCCGCATACGCAACGCCACAAGCCAGGGCCATCACAGCCAACCCGATGATTTCAGCAAATCTACTCTTCATTTGGATTGTACTCCTCTTTAGATGGATTTTAATTTATGGTAATATCCTCTATTTCTTCAACTTGAAAGGCTTGTATTCAATGCCGCCGCCACTGAAATACTTGCCGAACAACTCGTAGTATTCCAGACGGACACACTGTATCATGGCGACCATGCCTTCGAAGCATATCACCAGTGCATTGCCAAAAATGATTACAATCAGCGACCATATTTTGCCGCCTGGGACATTGCTCATAAGCCCAACAATACTGAAAACAGCCAAGCACAGTGCCGCGTGGCTTATGGCAAAGGCTCCCACACGAACGAATGACACGGTTCCGCTCAGGTAGCCAGTGAAGGTCTCCATCAATTCTATCAACGCCTCTAGGATGATATTGAGGAAACTCTCCTTCTCGTGATGTAATCTAAAGACATAATGTGCAAGGATGCCCTTAAAAAACAGCAAAACCAATGGCAGCACTATCAATACAATGCCAGCGACTGGAATGGTCTTTTTCACCAAGAACCACAATCCAGTGCCTAGTACCATCCAGAAGAAGACCAGCCCCAGCAACCCGAATCTATCGAAAATGCCGTCGAAGAAGCGCTTTGCCCTGAAGTGGTTGATGATGTTGATGATAATTGCCACGCTGGAGAATATGACGCCAACGCCCACCGCAGTGGCAAGCAATTTGCCAATATCGTCCTGCTTCAATGGGCTAAGCCACAAAGGCTTGAGGAAATTGTGGTTTTCATATCCGAACACAGAACCGTAGCAGAAGCCGAACAGAGTGGCACACAACCCGCATGCAATTAGCAGGGGGCCTGCATCGCGAAGACTTTCAGCAATCTTGCGTTTTGTACGGCACATATAAAGACCAGCCAGTGCCAAAACAAGCCCCTGCCCTACATCCCCAAACATGAAGCCGAACAATATAACGAATGTCAATGCCACGAATACGCTGGGGTCCAGTTCCGTGTATTGAGGCATTCCAAAGTTACTGATGAGCGCCTGGAAGGGGCGCAATATAGAACCGCCGCTAAACTTTACTGGCACGCTCTCCTTGCCCTCCTGCACATTCGCATCATCTTCAGGACGTATAACCTCAACAACGCCTGTGCCACCAGTGGTGGTATTAACAATCTGGCGTATTTCCTCCACCTCCGAGGATGGCGCCCATCCTGAAATACAATACACATTTGCAATGAAGCCAAAATGCTTCTGAGCCTCCTGGACAGCCTGGCGGCACTTGAGGTTATGCTGGATGGAACGGACCACGGGGCCATATTCCTCAGCCAATTCCAGCACGTTCATCTTGCATTCCTCAAGTTTGGCGCGAAGTTCATCCAACTGGCTGCTGAGGGTTGCCACCGCATCTTGAACCGTGCCTTCCACTTTCTCTGGCGGCTTTGCCTCTGTGAAGCCATACTTGTCCAATTCGTCCTTTACAGCAAATCTGTCTTTGTTGGAGGAAAGCACCAGGATGTTGCCCGCATCACCGTCAGCCTGGACAATGATGGCGCTTTCCCCTAGCGTGAGCATAGCACGGGCGACGGATGTGGGTTCCATGCGGCCTGTCACCATGTAGAAATGAGACAGGTTCCTCAATGCCTCGATTGGCACGTTCTGCAATGGGAATGCGGCAATCGCGCTGCGTTCCTTGTCCGTGACACCCGCCGCCTTCAGTTCCTTTTCAATCTCTGCCTCCTGGCTGCCGTATTTCTTAGCGATGCGGTTGAGAAGAGCGCTCATGTCGTCCATGGACATGTCGCCCCCCGCGTCGTCTGGTACATCCGTATTATTGTCCAGGTCAATGCCGAGTCCCTCCACAAGACGTGCGCAGAGGCCGTTCAGTTTTTCAATCTGGGCATTGTCGGCAGGCGCCTCCGCCTCCTTGAGCAAGCGTCCGCTGGACTGGCTTACCGCATCAATGAGATGCATTTTGCCCAACTGCCCCAGCAGGCGTGTGGTCTCGGTTACATACTTGCTCAGGACAAGTATGTTCAATTTTGACATTTCTACAGGCCGAAACATGTCTTCTCCATTTGGCTGCCAGGCGCAATGCTAACTTACGCCCAGCATAATGTCAAGGATATTCTGTGAAGGTATCCCGAAATAGATGCCTTCGTAAAGCCGTCCCAAGTTAAGCGTTTCAAAGAGTACCAGGAACGGATATGCCGCAATACAGAGCCTTGGATTCTCTATTGCAAGAAATGAGTAATGCACTTCCTGATAGAAATGCCCCCAAAGCGCATTCTCCACCAGATGCAGGTCGTTGCCCACATTCGCAAGCACGCGGGCGTATTTTCCATGCATTGCAGCGCGTATTTCAGGCAAGGTGCCTTTCTTTGCCAGTTCCACCAGTTTCTCTCTGCTGTAAAGAGCGCCGTGCTCAAGCCAGAGGCGGGACATGGCGGCAGGCTCGAATGAATAGGTCAGCGCATTTCGCAACAATGACGTCAGGTTGATTACGTCAATCTCTATCCCCAGCAGGCGGCAGGCCTCATGCCCTATGGCAGACCTTATGCCGCAGGCTGTTTCCCAGAGCAAGTTGTAATAGGCATGGTCCACTTCGCTGTCCGCCAGCATCAAATTCCCATCATTCTCAAGGTCCTCAACTATGGCAAGCAAGGCCTTGCCATCAAATGATTTATATGGTGGGATGCATTGAAGGAAAGCCTTGCGGTCTCTGGCATTTTCAATGGCATTTGCATCGAATCTCGGCATGTTATGAACTGTGTGAAAGGAGAGGTCTTCTGCCTCTCGTTCGCCGCGTGAGTAGCGCCAATGCAATGCCAACTTAACATTGTCAAAATATGAACGTGCCTGAAGCGCATGGTAGAATGCAGCCTCGTGGGAAGGAAGAAGCCGTGCCACTTTGTCAAGACGTTCTGCCTCCCTGCTGTAGATGAAGTCGTGGAATTCCGCTCTGCCCTTGCAGTCTATGCCCATGCTTTTGAGGTTCCGCAGCAACAATTCCTCCGTGGTGCTACGCGCTAGTTTTTCCAGCGTCTCACCCTTTATTGCGTTTGCCACAATGCCGTGAAGCCTGGCAACCACAAAATCAAGGCTTGCCTGTATATCAGGAACCATAATTCCAATCAATCCACTTCGGGATAAAGAAGCAAATCAGTGACGTCCTGGCATCGCGCCGCAAAGCGCTTGTCAAACGCAAGAAGTTCGTCCTTCATATTGGCATCCCCTTTTTCAAGGGCCTCCTTCTCCTCGACACGCGCCTTCTCAAGGCTGGAGTTGATAAACTCGTCCGCCTCTGCCGCAAGTTTCTTCTGTGCTTCAGCAAGCAGGGCATTCGCCTGGCGACGCGCCTCGCCGCGCAGTGCATCAGCCTCCTCGGTGGCCTTCTTGACCACTTCGTCCGCCTCGGCCTCCGCAGCCATCATGCGCTTAAGGATGTCATCCATTGTCACTCCTCGCTTCTGATGACCTCGATTACCTCATCGGCATCCTTGGCGGCAAGCAGCCTCTCCTTGAAGTCTGGTATGGATAGCAAGCGGCTAACTTCGGACAACAACTCAACGTGAAGCGCAGGGCGTGTCTTTTCGCATAATATCATGACAACCAGTTGCACAGGCTCGCCATCCAGCGCATCGTATTCAATGCCTTCTTTGCTGATGCCAATGGCGACAAGTGCGTCCTTGATGCCCTCCAACTTGCCATGTGGCAAGGCAATACCCTCGGAAATGCCTGTGCTCATCTTGGCCTCCCGCTCCATAAGCGCGGCAACGGCGGCCTTTCTGTCAGGCACAAGCCCCTCACGCACGAACATCTGCACCATCTCTTCAAAAAGTTCTTCCTTATATGATGAGACTAGATTACAGTTAACCAACCCCGCAGACAACATTTCAGAAACTAGCATGGCTTGCACCTGAATAATATTTTATTGTATAATGTGGATGTAGAGGCATTCTAAAATTGCCCATACTATAATCTGCATTCCCCCAAAAACAAACCGCCAAGGGGAAAGTGCAAGGCAATGTGCAGCACTTCTTGATACGCTCCCTGTTGCCATCCATAAAGTTACGGCCGTGCGCACAATTTTCGCACATTTTTGTCAGGAAAATTGCATATTTGTGATTGACAAAAGCGTACATTGCGTTAAATTTCAGCAATTTTGTTTTCAAATGGTTCATTATACTTTGGGAGTAAATTCAATGAACGAAGAATATCTTGCCAGGGCAAGGGCTCAAGTCAAGGACGTACGTCTTTTCATCAACGGCGTTTCTCGTAGAGCCGAGCAACTTGCAAAAGGAGCAAAACAACTGGTGCATCCGCAGACAACTGAGCCAATGGACTGGCTGGACATAGCGTTGCTGGAAGTCGCGGAAGGCAAAGTCATCATAACCCAGGGAAAGGAAAACTAACAGGTTGAAGCCATGGCCAATATATACATTTTCATAGGACCTCCAGGAGCAGGAAAAGGAACAATGGGGGACATCTTCTGCGAAAGGACAGGCGTCATCCACGTTTCCACAGGACAACTGCTCAGAGATGAAATGGCAGCAGGCACTGCCCTTGGCGCAAAGGTCAAAGACGTAATCGCCAGCGGCGCACTGGTCTCAGACGAAATCGTGGCAGAACTGGAGAAAAACAGAATCGCCAAGGCAGACATCAAGGAACATGGTTGCCTGCTGGACGGATTCCCGCGCACAGTGCCACAGGCCGACATGCTGGACAAGATACTCAAGGACGGCAATGACACCATGGCGGCGGTCGTGCTCATCGAGGCAGACGCAAAAATGCTCATGGGACGCCTGACAAGCCGCAGAATGTGCTCCAACAAGGACTGCGGAGCAATCTACAACGTGATTTCACAGAAGCCAAAGGTGGAAGGCATCTGCGACAAGTGCGGCGCAAAACTTTATCAGCGCAGCGACGACAGCGTGGAAACCGCCACAAACCGCCTCAAGGTCTATGAAGAGCAAACAGCCCCGCTGGTGTCATACTACGAGGCGAAGGGACAACTCAAGCGCACTGTCAGCACAGACCGCTCTCCTGAAGACAACTACGCAGAAATGGCAAAGGTGCTGGGCATCTGAACAGGACGTGATGGGCTGAATGGGACGGGATACCATACATCTGTACGAAGGCAAGGCTCTTGAAGGCATCCGCAAGGCGGCACATGCCTCAGCAGAAGTGCTGGACAGGATATGCAAAGCGGTGACGCCTGGCATGACGACAGCGGACCTGGACATGCTGGCAGCCGAGTTCATAAAGGACACTGGCGGCAAAAGCGCTTTCCTCAACTACCACGGCTACCCTGGGCACATCTGCATCTCGCTTAACAACGAGGTGGTCCATGGCATAGGCCGCAAGGACAGAATCGTCCAGCCAGGTGACGTGGTGAGCCTGGATGTGGGCGTGACAGTGGACGGATACGTGGGGGACAACGCCAGAACCGTCTGCGCGGGCTTTGTGCCAACCCAACTGGCAGGCAGGCTTCTGGAGGTAACGGAAGCCTCCTTGAAGGCAGGCATAGCCGCCGCTGTGGAAGGAAATTGCGTCAGCGACATTGGACGCGCAGTGCAGAAGGTGGCCGAAGCGGCTGGCTTCGGTGTTGTACGTGACATGGTGGGGCATGGTTGCGGGCGCAACATGCACGAGGCCCCCGAAGTGCCAAACTACTACATCCACGGCAAATCCCCAATGGTGGTGGCTGGAATGGTGATATGCATTGAACCAATGATCAATGCAGGCACCTGGAAAATCACCTTCGACAAGAAAGACGGCTGGACAGTGCGTACAGCCGACGGCTCACTATCGGCTCATTTCGAAAACCAGATACTCATAACCCATAACCAAGCGGAGGTACTTACGTGCCTAAACAATCAAAAGACACTATAACCCTTCAAGGCGTAGTCAAGGAACTGCTGCCTGGCACCGAGTTCAATGTGGAACTCGAAAATGGCCACATCATTCGCGCATACATCTGCGGAAAGATGCGCACACACAACATCCGTGTCCTTCCTGGGGACAAGGTATCCGTGGAAATATCCGCATACGACCTCACCAGAGGGCGTATAAACTACCGCCAGCGCTAGTTTTTTGCGCTGGACAATGCCAATTTGCAGGCTTAGGCATTGCAAAATCAAACAAGCCTGTTAAATTATCGGCTCATTTTACTTGTTTCAATCAAGGTCATCTGCCGTGAAAGAGGCGTTTCCGAAGCAATTCGGAATGCGGCTGTCCTGGCAATGCCCCACTGGTGCGCCACCACCTTGAAACCTGTATTTTGATACCCTGGACAAGGGCATCGCCATCATAACCGAACATGGCAGCCCAAGGAAAGGTCGAAACCAGGCTCCCACCATGGAAGCCAGGTAAAACGTGTCTCTTATCCAATTCAAAATGGGAAGGAAAACATGAAAGTCAGAGCATCAGTGAAAAGAATGTGCAACAACT